>BNJS01002575.1_pt1 | contig 116512 bp, 146 predicted proteins | sample 8540461 | NCBI WGS metagenome assembly BNJS01 (sample SAMD00202454, study PRJDB9452) | human saliva metagenome | isolation source: human saliva | place: Japan | reverse complement strand
CAATTCTAATATAAATAGATTTGCTCTGTAATCTATAAAGTTAATTAGATAGAGTCGTAACCAGTTACGACTTGGTTAAGATGACCCGTACAGGATCTCGAACCCGTGTTACCGCCGTGAAAGTGGCGGTGTCTTTAACTCCCTTTGACCAACGGGCGAAAAATATAAAAGCGCAAATCAATTAGCCTTTTGTTCAATTAATGAGCCATGAAGGACTCCGGAACCTTCGACCGCTGATTAAAGGAGTCACCGTGCTCTACCAGCAACTGGAGCTAATGAGCTCACTGGCTCGGGATACCTGGATTCGAACCAGGGAATGACGGAGTCGAAAGTCCGTTGCCTCACCGCTTGGCTATATCAATATTTAGAATGCAGGGCAGCGAGTGGTCGAACCACTGAACCCCTAAGAGCGGATTTACAGTCCGCCGCGCGTGTTTAGCCGCCTCTTCTGCTATCTTCTCCTGGCTTATTTAAAATGGTGGAGGTTAACGTGGGATCGAACCGCTGACCCTAACGCAAGTAAGGCGAAGTCGCTCTCCCAGCTGAGCTAAACCTCCGTTCAAATGGTGACCCGTACGGGAGTTCGAACCCGATGTTACCGCCGTGAAAGGGCGGTGACTTAATAACCAGCTTGACCAACGGGCCAAAAATGGGCTCCCCAGGCGGGACTCTGAACCTGCGACCCTCTGATTAACAGTCAGATGCTACTACCAGCTGAGCTACGTGGAATAATAAGTCTAATGCATTAGCAATAGAGCCTCAAAAGTCAGCAACGTTCTAGTCTCACGGGGCGTAAGCCCTCATCATTCGACAGCCAAAGACCTTAACCCTGTGTTTCGGTATGGGTACGGGTGTGTCCTCTTCGCTATCGCCAGCAGCACGAAAACTTCATATACATATGATATCATCTATTCTCTGTTTGTCAGCAGTTTATCCAAAGGGCTTTCTACGTGCGTTAAGTCCTCGACCTATTAGTGTTAGTCAACTGAACACGTTACCGCGCGCTTACACCCCAACCCATTCTCCTTTGTCGTCTTCAAAGGGGTCTTAATATCCGTGAAATCTCATCTCGAGGACTTCATGTAGATGCTCCAGCTCTTATCCCTTCCGTATTTAGCTACCCAGCTATGCGCTGGCGTGACAACTGGTACCTGTGATACGTCCATCCATCGGTCCTCTCGTACTAAGGACGCTCCTCTCAAATTTCCTACGCCCGACGGATAGGGACCGAACTGTCTCCGACGTTTCTGGAACCCAACTCGCGTACCGCTTTAATGGGCGAATAGCCCAACGGACCGACTACGCTCCCAGGATGCATGAGCTGACATCGGTGCCAAACCTCCCGTCGATGTGGGACTCTCGAGATAAGCCTGTTATCCCCAGGTGAGCTTTTATCCGTTGAGCGATGGCCCTTCCATGCGAGACCACCGGATCGCTCGTCCTGCTTTTCGCACCCTGCTCGACTTGTGCGTCTCACGGTCAAAGCTCCATGCACCTTTTACACTCTGCAAATGATTTCCAACCATTCTGAGGGAACCTTTGAACGCCTCCTGTTACTCTTTAGGACGACCGCTGATCAAACTGCCCACCTGTGCACTGTCTCCCGGTCTTCTACATGCCGAGTTCGTTACAATACAGCAGTAGTATCCGCAACGCCTCCTCATACACTGGCGTGCATGATTCTCATGGCTCCTACCTATCCTGTACATACTGCATCAAAATTCAATATCAAGCTACAGTAAAGCTCCACAAGTCTTTTCCGTCCTGTCGCGGGTAACCTGCATCTTCACAGGTACTATGATTTCACCGAGTCCATCGTTGAGACAGTGCCCAAATCGTTGCAGCCTTTCGTGCGGGTCGGAACTTACCCGACAAGGAATTTCGCTACCTGTAGGACCGTTATAGTTACGGCCGCCGTTTACTGGGGCTTCAATTCATACCTTCGGATTACTCCTAAGCACTCCTCTTAACCTTCCAGCACCGGAGCAGGCGTCAGCATACTTCACCTTTTCGGTTTTGCAGAGACCATGTGTTTTTGTTAAACAGTCGTCGGCGCCTATTCACTGCGGCCTACTCTCGTAGGCACCCTTCTCCCGAAGTTACGGGGTCATTTTGCGAGTTCCTTAACGATGGTTCTCTCGCTCACCTTAGAATTCTCTCCCAACTACCTGTGTCGGTTTGCGGTGCGGGCACCTCTTATCTCGATAGCGGCTTTTCTTGAGAGTTTGGCTTCATTGACTTCGCTACTATGTTTCGCTCCCCATCACACTTCAGTCTTCTCGAGACAGCGGATTTTGCCTACCTCACCAACCTTGTGCTTAGGCGTCCTATTCCATCAGGACGATCAATCCGCCTCCTCTGTCCCCACTTCTCTCAATCGATATTTGGTGGTCAGGAATTTCTACCTGTTGTCCATCAGCTTCACCATTCAGCTGCACCTTAGGTCGACTTTCACCCAGAGCGGACGAGCCTTCCTCTGGAAACCTTAGTCATTTCGGTGGATAGGATTCTCACCTATCTTTCGCTACTCACACCGGCATTCTCACTTCTAACCTCCACCTCGCCTTGGCTCAGCTTCTACGATGTTAGAACGCTCTCCTACCATATAACATTAGTTATATCCGCAGCTTCGGTTGTATGTTTAGCACCGGTACATTTTCGGCGCGATGTCACTCGACCAGTGAGCTATTACGCACTCTTTAAAGTGGTGGCTGCTTCTCGCCAACATCCTGGTTGTCTGTGCATCATCACATCCTTTTCCACTAACACATACAATTTGGGACCTTAGCTGGCGGTCTGCGCTGTTTCCCTTTCGACTACGAACCTTATCACCCGCAGTCTGACTCCCGTTGATATTTATCTGGCATTCGGAGTTTGTCTGGATTCAGTGACAGGATGAGTACCCTGGTCCAAACAGTGCTCTACCTCCAGTAAACTCACAACGAGGCTAGCCCTAAAGCTATTTCGGAGAGAACCAGCTATTTCCAAGTTCGATTGGAATTTCTCCGCTACCCACAGCTCATCCAAACACTTTTCAACGTGTCCTGGTTCGGTCCTCCATTCAGTGTTACCCTAAACTTCAACCTGCGCCATGGGTAGATCGCTTGGTTTCGGGTCTACTCCATCATACTCTTTCAGCCCTATTAAGACTCGCTTTCGCTTCGGCTCCATGTCTTCCACTTAACCTCGCATGATAAAGTAACTCGCCGGTTCATTCTACAAAAGGCACGCCATCACCCTCAAGGGGCTCTGACTACTTGTAAGCACACGGTTTCAGGTTCTCTTTCACTCCCCTCCGGGGTTCTTTTTCACCTTTCCCTCACGGTACTGGTTCACTATCGGTCACTAGGTAGTATTTAGCCTTACCAGATGGTCCTGGTAGATTCCGACGGAATTCCTCGTGTTCCGCCGTACTCAGGTGCTCTCTCTCGCCAACTTAGCATTTCGTATGAGGACTTTTACCTTCTACGGTCTAACTTTCCAGCTAGTTCTACTATACTTTGTCATACGATTTGTTGAGAGTCCTACAACCCCAATATGCAAGCACATTGGTTTGGGCTCTTTCCTTTTCGCTCGCCGCTACTCAGGAAATCGATTTTTCTTTCTCTTCCTGCAGGTACTTAGATGTTTCAGTTCCCTGCGTTACCTCCTTTCGCGTACCGCCCTTTTTAAAAAGCGGTGGGTTCCCCATTCGGATATCTACGGATCTTTGCTTACTTACAGCTCCCCGTAGCATTTCGTCGTTTGTCACGTCCTTCTTCGGGCTCCTGGTGCCAAAGGCATCCTCCGTGCGCCCTTTTACTACTTAATCGTGTGTAGCTTTTTACGCTTCGTTCTTTTCCTTGAACTCTTTGTGAATAAGTTTTTACAACTTACTTACTTTTTCTCGGTTTTTGTAAATCTGTTTCTTTTTACTTTATAGAAAATGTATTTTAATCTAATATATATTCAGTTTTTCATTGTGCTTGAGTGTTTTTGAACACTCAAAACTAAACAATTATCAACGTATTCCTTATCCTTAGAAAGGGAGGTGATCCAGCCGCACCTTCCGATGCAGCTACCTTGTTACGACTTCACCCCAATCATCTGTCCCACCGTGACCAGCTCCTCACAAAAGGTTGAGGCCACCGTCTTCAGGTGTTACAAAACTCTCGTGGTGTGACGGGCGGTGTGTACAAGACCAGGAACGTATTCACCGCGACATTCTGATTCGCGATTACTAGCGATTCCAGCTTCATGTAGTCGAGTTGCAGACTACAATCCGAACTGAGAATAGTTTTGTGAGGTTTTGCTTACTCTCGCGAGCTCGCTTCTCTTTGTTCCTATCCATTGTAGCACGTGTATAGCCCAAGTCATAAGGGGCATGATGATTTGACGTCATCCCCACCTTCCTCCAGTTTATCACTGGCAGTCTATCTAGAGTCCCCATCTTACTGCTGGCAACTAGATATAAGGGTTGCGCTCGTTGCGGGACTTAACCCAACATCTCACGACACGAGCTGACGACAACCATGCACCACCTGTATCTGTGTCTAACCAAAGGTCAGAACAACACAATCTCTTGTGTCCTCACAGTATGTCAAGACTTGGTAAGGTTCTTCGCGTTGCTTCGAATTAAACCACATGCTCCACCGCTTGTGCGGGTCCCCGTCAATTCCTTTGAGTTTCAACCTTGCGGTCGTACTCCCCAGGCGGGTGCTGATCGTTAGCTGCAGCACTGATCTCTTATGAGACCAACACTTAGCACTCATCGTTTACGGCGTGGACTACCAGGGTATCTAATCCTGTTTGCTCCCCACGCTTTCGCGCCTCAGTGTCAGTTACAGGCCAAAAAGCCGCCTTCGCCACTGGTGTTCCTCCTAATCTCTACGCATTTCACCGCTACACTAGGAATTCCACTTTTCTCTCCTGCACTCAAGTTTAACAGTTTCCAATGACCCTCCACGGTTGAGCCGTGGGCTTTCACATCAGACTTATTAAACCACCTGCGCGCGCTTTACGCCCAATAATTCCGGACAACGCTTGCCACCTACGTATTACCGCGGCTGCTGGCACGTAGTTAGCCGTGGCTTTCTGGTTAGGTACCGTCTCTACTGTGTATAGTTACTACCCAATCATTCTTCCCTAACAACAGAGCTTTACGAACCGAAAATCCTTCTTCACTCACGCGGCGTTGCTCCGTCGAGGCTTTCGCCCATTGCGGAAGATTCCCTACTGCTGCCTCCGTAGGGAGTCTGGGCCGTGTCTCAGTCCCAGTGTGGCCGATCGCCTCTCAGGTCGGCTATGCATCGTCGCCTTGGTAGGCCTTTACCCCACCAACTAGCTAATGCACCGCAAAAGCCATCTCATAGTGTTAGCAAAACCAACTTTTAAACATCAACCATGCAGTTAATGCTGTTATCCGGTATTAGCTATCGTTTCCAATAGTTGTCCCAGTCTATGAGGCAGGTTCTTTACGTGTTACTCACCCGTTCGCCGCTAAGTTTTTCTGGTGCAAGCACCAGAAAAAAACTTCGCTCGACTGCATGTATTAGGCACGCCGCCAGCGTTCGTCCTGAGCCAGGATCAAACTCTCCAAATAAATTTGTTAGCTGATTAGCTCATTAAAAAGTTTTATAGTTTCTTTTTAAAAAACTGTCCTTTTTGGAATTAACGTTGACTTAATTCGTTTAGTTTTCAATGTTCAAATCGTTGCGATTAACAACTTTTATATTTTAACATTTTTAAATTTCTTTGTCAAGTCTTTTTTAAACTTTTTTTAAAAATGTTTTTCATCTTCATCAGAAGACTTTTATTATTCTATCATTTCTTTGAATACTTTGTCAAGAAGTTTTTTTATATTTTTTTAAAAACTTTTTGAACCGTTTACTTCGTTGAAATAATTGATTTTGTCTTTCTTCAAGACTTTTATAAGTTTATCATTTCTTTTATATTTTTGTCAAGAACTTTTTTTATAATTTCTTAACATTTAATATTTTGAAAATGTTTTATTGTTCGTCTTCTTCTTGAAGACTTTTTACTATTCTATCATCAGTTATTTATTATGTCAATACATTTTTTTAAAAAAACTGAGGAAAAAATATCTCTCTTCCTCAGTTTAATTATTTAGTTACTATTTAGCTTATTTTCTTAATAAAGAAATGTTTAACTCAAGTAATTGTTCTAAATCTACTGGTGATGGAGCTTGAGTCATTGGATCTGCTGCATTCGCAGTTTTAGGAAACGCAATTGTATCACGTAAATTATCACGACCAGCTAATAACATAACAAATCTATCTAATCCTAATGCACATCCTCCGTGTGGTGGTACCCCATATTCAAATGCATCTAATAAGAATCCAAATTGTTCTTGAGCTTGTTCTTGAGTAAATCCTAATGCTTTAAACATTGATGATTGCACTTCTTTATCATAGATACGGATACTTCCTCCACCTAACTCATAACCATTTAGTACTATATCATATGCCTGTGCATATGCTTTTTCTGGTGCAGTTTCTAATAGTTCTACATCTTCTACTTTTGGCATAGTGAATGGGTGGTGAGCTGCACTGTAACGACCTTTTTCTTCATCATACTCTAATAGAGGCCAGTTTACTACCCATAGATAGTTATATTTATCCTTGTCGATTAAATCTAAATCAGCTGCTAATTTTTGACGTAGTGCCCCTAATGATGCGTAACATACTTTTTTACTGTCCGCATGCAAATAAGATAATATCTCCAACTTCTGCATCTACACGAGCTACTAATTCTTGAGCTACTTCATCTGTAAAGAATTTAGCAATTGCCCCATTTAATCCTTCTTCTGTTACTTTAACCCAAGCTAATCCTTTAGCTCCATAGTTTGCAACATATTTTCCTAATGCATCGATATCTTTACGAGAATATTGCTCTGCACATCCTTTAGCTACGATACATTTTACAGCTCCACCTTGTTCTACTGCATTTGAGAACACTTTGAAGTCTAAGTTTTTAACAAGATCACTAACATCTTTTAATTCCATTCCGAAACGAGTATCTGGTTTATCACTACCAAATCTTTCCATTGCTTCTTCATAGTCAAGTCTTGGGAATGGTAATACTACATCAATTCCTTTTACTTCTTTCATTACATGTGCAATTAAACCTTCTATCATAGTAAGAATTTCTTCTTGTGACATAAAGCTCATTTCCATATCGATTTGTGTAAAGTCTGGTTGTCTGTCTGCACGTAAGTCTTCATCACGGAAACAACGAGCTACTTGATAGTATCTGTCAAATCCTGCAACCATTAATAATTGCTTAAATAATTGTGGTGATTGTGGTAAAGCATAGAATTCACCTGGGTGAACCCTACTTGGTACTAAGTAGTCACGTGCTCCTTCTGGAGTAGATTTAGTTAAAATTGGTGTTTCAACATCAACAAACATGTTGTTATCTAAATAATCTCTAGTTGCTTTAGTAATTTTTGAACGTAAGTGTAATACCTCTGCAAGTTCTGTTCTTCTTAAGTCAAGGTAACGATATTTTAGACGTAATTCTTCACTTGATAAACTTGCATCATCTAAAACGAATGGTAATGTTTTTGCTTTAGATAAAATTTCTAACTTATCAGCAATAACTTCCACTTTACCTGATGCAATCTTTTCGTTTACTGTAGATTCATTTCTTAATACTACTTCTCCTTCAATAGAAACTACAAATTCGTTTCTTAAAGTTCCTGCTAGTTCATGTAATTCTGCATTTTTTTCTCCTGAGAATACACATTGAACTACACCCATTCTATCTCTAACATCGATAAAAATTAAATTACCAAGGTCACGACGTTTACTAACCCAACCTTTTTAATGTTACTTTTCTTTTCCTACATATTTTTTTCATCTATACGACCCAGCGTATTCTGTTCTTCCGTATGCGCTCATTATTTTTCTCCTCTCAATTTCTCTTGTAAATAATCAACTATGTTTTCTAACTTAATTGTTTCTTGTTCAAATGACTTCATATCTTTAACGACAAGTGTTCCACTTTCAAGTTCACTTTGTCCAATTATTATAGAATATTTTGCATTATATCTATCTGCAATCTTCATTTGTGCCTTCATTTTTTTATCAAAATAATCATTTTGTACGCTGTATCCAGCTAGTCTTAAATCATTAGTAAGTTTAACTCCAGCATTAGAAGCATCTTCACCCATAGCCACAACAAAAACATCTATTGTGTCATCTATAGGTAATTCTATACCTTCACTTTCTAAAGCCAATAGTAATCTTTCTATACTTAAAGCAAAACCAATACCTTTTTTATCTTCAGGACCATCTAACAGTCTAATTAAACCATTATAACGCCCTCCACCACAAAGTGTTTTCAATTCTACTTCAGGATTATCAATCATAATTTCAAATGCAGTATGAGTATAATAATCTAATCCACGAACTAAATTATGATCAATTTCATATTTCACCCCTAAAGCATCTAAATGTTTAAGTACTTCTGCAAAGTATTGTTTAGATTCCTCTCCTAAATAATCTAATAACTTCGGAGCTGATTTAATAAGTTCATGCCCCGCATCAATTTTACAATCCAATATTCTCATAGGATTTTTATAAAGTCTATTATTACAATCTTCACAAAATTCATTTATTCTCGGTTCAAAATGCTTAACTAAAGCTTCATTATAAGCTTGTCTTTCTTCAGGATTTCCTAAAGAGTTAATACTCACCTTAATATTTTCTATACCAAACATTCTATAAATGTTATAAGCTAAACTGATAACCTCTGCATCAATTTTAGGACTTTCCTCACCAATTACCTCTACACCATATTGAACAAATTGACGATAACGTCCTTTTTGTTTTCTTTCATATCTAAACATTGGTCCAACATAGTATAATTTTTGTGGTTGAATAGTTTTAGCGAAAAGTTTATTCTCAATATATGAACGAACTGTCCCTGCTGTACCTTCTGGCCTTAAAGTCAAAGATCTATTTCCTTTATCCATAAAAGTATACATTTCTTTTTGAACTATGTCCGTAGTATCCCCAACTCCTCGACTGAATAATTCTGTTGATTCAAACATAGGCGTTCTTATTTCTTCATAACAAAAGTTCTTACTAATTTCTCTTAGTTTTCCTTCAATATACTGCCATTTTATACTTTCTTCTGGTAGTATATCTTGAGTTCCTCTTGGCATACTAATTACCATGTTCTTTCTCCTTTCAAATTTTAATCTTCCCATACATTCCAATATAAATTAAAAATCGCCCCATATAGCTTTAACTACATGGGACGATAACATACTTCGTGGTGCCACCCTAATTCATATCGGAATACCGATACCTTATTTACTGTTTATTAAATTTTTACAAAAAAGTGTTCTTTACTTTAATCATTAATATTTAATCTTTCAGCCTAGGGATTAAACTCTCTTTCTATTAAAACATAAAAGTAAAAATTCTTTTTTTACTATATTTTTGTCACGGTTCTTTTTAAATATATTATACCAAACTTATACCCTTGTCAAGAAATTATTGTATATTTTATATTATATTTTTTTCATTTTGATTTAGTACTTCTACCTGTATCAACTAGATTATTTTTTTCTACAAAATTCAACATTAATAGCTACTATTTTTCACTATATAATATTGATTTATTACTAATATGTAGATATCTTACGTATTTAATTTAATTACTTATTATTTTAATTCACTTGATTTTTTTCTTAACATTATACAATTAATTATAGTTAAAGACATTAAAGAAAGGAGCGTAGCTCTTTATGAAAAAAATAATCTCTATTTTAATGCCTATATTAGCAATTTTTCCTAGTAGGTGGAACATACTACTATCTTACTTCAGGGAAATAAGAATTTTTAAAGAAGAACATTCTAAATATATATCATTAATAAATGATTCACATGATTTTCAATTCAGGTTTAAAAAGGACTTGAAACATTGACTACTGAAAAAGCAAAAAGAAACTCTAAGAAACATAGATAACGATATTGATATAGCTACTGAATTAGTAAAAGTTGATGAAAGCTTTTAAACAATGCTAACCTAGAAACAGCTCATAATCATTTGAAAACAAGCTAAAAAAACTTGATACGAACCATATCTTTTTCTAAAGGAATTTCATATTTAGAAAGATCAATTAGATTACTACGATGATGCTCTTATTGAAATTTTAAAACTTGATTCTACTTTACCTAATTATGCAGACCAAGTAAAAACAATTTTGGCTAAATATGATTTTAAATATAATGCATTAAAAGAAAAACTTTTAAACTCAGAAACTTCAGAGTTAGAACAAGACCATAAAACTAACGTTACAAAAAAAGAGGAAACAAAAAAAGAATTAGGCGATAAAGAAGATTCTAAAAAAGAGAAAACTTCAGAAAATAAAGGAAATAGTAGCGGAAAACATACTGCTACAGATTCTAAAAAAACATCTTCAATACCTAATACAAAAAACCACCCTCAAATAATCGGACAACAGGTTCCAGAAACTTACAATACGATTCGTTATACTCAAGAGGGCGCAACAAGTAGAAGTATCATAGAAAATGAATTGAAAGGTGATATTTCTAATTTTACAAACGAAGAAATAGACGCTGCAATAGCAAGTTATAACGCAAAAAATCAAGGATAGCAAATTGCCATCCTTGGTTTTTATTACTATTAGATTCAAAAAGTAAGATTAAACTATCCTGAATCCCTTCAAAACATCTTTATTTTTCTACAGCTATAACTTCAATTTCTATATTACCACCTAATGGTAGTGCTGCTACTTGAAATGCTGATCTAGCAGGAAGTACATCATTAAATTGCTCTGCATAAACTTTATTAACTTCTGCAAAATCAGCAATATCTTTTAATAACACCAATGATTTCACAACATGATTCATAGAACTACCAGCTTCTTCCAATACTGCTTCAATATTTTTTTAAAAACTTGTTTTGCTTCCTCGATAACTCCACCATCAACTATTTTTCCTGTTTCAGGATTAATACCTAATTGACCCGAACAGAAAATTAGATTTCCTACTTTATTAGCTTGAACGTATGGTCCTACTGCTTTTGGTGCTTTTGGTGTATTTACTTCTGTTATTTTCATTTAATAAATCTCCTTTATTTATATTATTATTTTTATATTAATTATTTAACGCTTGTTTTAAATCGTCGATTAAGTCTTCTGAGTCTTCTACTCCACAAGAAAATCTTAATAAAGTTTGTGTAACTCCTTGAGCTAACCTTTCTTCTTCACTCATGCATGCGTGAGACATAGTTGCTGGATGAGAAATTATAGATTCTACCCCTCCCAAGCTAATTGCATAAATCGGAATTTTGATTTTTTTAAGAAATGTTTTCAAATCATCTTGTTCAAAAAATTCAAACGAGAAAACAGCTCCTCCTGAGCTAGCCTGTTCTGTATGAATATCATAAAATTTACAACTTGTAAGATTAGGGTAATATACCTTTTTAATTTTATCTTGAGTTTCTAAGAATTTAGTAAGAATTTTCGCATTCTCTACAGATTTCTCCATTCGTAATCCCATAGTTTTCATTCCTCGTAAGATTAACCATGCATCTTCTACTCCTAAAATACCACCGAAATTCTTTTGTAATAAACAAATTTCATTGGCGATTTCCTCATTATTCGTAACTGCACAACCAGCTGTAACATCACTATGACCGTTAACAAATTTAGTTAAACTCTCTATTACTATATCACATCCTAAGTCTAATGGTTTTTGATATAAAGCGGTCATAAAAGTATTGTCCGCAACAGTTTTTATATTATGTTTCTTAGCAATTTCTACTATCGCCTTAATATCCGATACCTTTAACAAAGGATTAGATGTAGTTTCGATATAAATCATTGCAGTATTATCTTTAATAGTAACTTCTAGTTCTTCTAAATTTTGATAATTAATAAAACTAACTTCTATTCCATATTTTTTCAAAATTTTTCGAACTAAACTGGAATGTTCCTCCATAAACATCTTTAGGTAGTATTATATGTTCCCACTATTCAACAACATTAAAACAGTTGTTATTGCTGACATCCCTGAAGCAAATGCAAAACCAAATTTTGCTTTTGTGCAAATTAGCAACAGCTGCTTCTAACGCCAATATCGTTGGATTCCCAAAGCGACTATACGAATATTTACCACAATCTTTATATCCTTCTTTTTGGTCAAATGTAGTAACTTGATATTTAGGAATCGATGCGGCACCAGTATAATCATCTATTACAGGGATATCCATGTAATAAATTAGTATTTATCCCTTTCATGAGATTTTCCCTCCCTAATTTCCATTTATTTTTTTACCTTGCAATTTAATTATAAAAATATAATGAAAAATTTTTTCAATAACTATCGTATCCGTTTTCATTTCTTTTCCTGTAAGAATACTATAGAACTGCAAATCCTCTATTAGAAATAACAAATAAAAAAAGCTATAACTAGATATAAAAATCTAATTATAGCTTTCTCGTATTTCTAATTAAAGAACAACTACGTTAGCTGCTTGTGGTCCACGAGCACCATCTTCAACTTCAAATTCAACTTTATCGCCTTCTTTTAAAGTTTTGAATCCGTCTTTTTTAATACTTGAGAAGTGAACGAAGATATCTTTTTCTCCTGCTACTTCGATAAATCCGAATCCTTTTTCCTCGTTAAACCATTTTACTGTACCTTGTTTCATAAGTTACAATCTCCTTTTTTTATTTTTATATTTTATTATCAATAATCAATCGTATTCTTGCCGTTAAAGATAATAAATAAAATAAATGTGATATTGTGTTATTCATTTAAAAAACTTAGAACCTGTATTACAATTTTTACTATATGTTTTATTGACTTTTCTCTATTATACTTCATATTAATATAATATGCAACAAAAAAGACTTACAAAAATAAAAAAGCCTCTCGGCCTTTTTATTAAAACTCTTCGTCTTCAGTTGAAATGTTGAATTTAGATACTATACCATCGTTATCGAAATCATAGACATCTTCACTTTCTTCCATATCTTCTTCTTCAATTAGAGCATCTACTTCATCGTGGATATCATCTTGTTCTTCATCTCCAAGTTCTTCAATATCCTCTTCATCATCGATCTCAAATTTTTGAACACTTGGTTCAACAAAGTTTTTGATATCTTCTACAAATAGACTGTCTCTTAATTTCCAACTTCCATCTTCTACACAAACGAATCTTCCATCTAAATTTAAGTCAGTATAGAAGTATGCTGCTTGTGCTGTAAATTCTTCATCATCAACACTTCTTAATGGTTTAATGTAGTCTAGGAAATCATAAATATTTAATTTTTCAATTCCTTCTTCTACCATATATGCATAACATAAATCTATTAACGACATTTCCTTAATTTTTTCTGCGCTTAACTCTTTTAACTTTACCATTTATATTAGATTCCCTTCTTTTTTATTTATTACATTTTCTCTGGAGCAGATACTCCGATTAAGTCTAAAGCATTTCTTAAAGTTATTTTAACGGCTGTAATTAATGCTAAATAACTTTGAGTTTGCTCTTTATTTTCAGTTATTACTTTATTGTTATTATAGAATTTGTGGAATGAACTTGCAAGACTTTGTAGATAATTACAAATTCTGTGTGGTTCATAATTTTTAGCTGCTTGAGCTACTATTTCTGGATAATATGCTAAGTTTTTCAACAAGTCTACTGAGTACTCATCTGTTAACAATTCATAATCACAATTTTTCACATCGTATTCAGCTTGTTCTGCTGCTTGACGTAAGATTGAACAAATTCTAGCATGAGCATATTGAACATAGTATAACGGGTTATCACTTGATTGTTCTTTCGCTACTGCAAAGTCAAAATCTAGATGACTATCTGCACTTCTCATTACTAAGAAATAACGAGCAGCATCTGCTCCTACTTCATCGATTAAATCACGAAGTGTAATTGCTTTACCTGTTCTCTTACTCATTTTTACAACTTCACCGTTATTAAGTAGTTGTACCATTTGCATAATTAACGCTTCTAATTGATTTGCTTTATACCCCATAGCTACTACACTAGCTTTAAGTCTAGCTACATAACCATGGTGATCTGCACCAAGAACGTCTAATAACAAATCAAATCCACGATCTAATTTATTTTTGTGATACGCTATGTCACTAGTTAAATATGTTAATGAACCATCTGCTTTAATTAATACACGGTCTTTATCATCACCTGTACCTAAAGCTGTTGTTTCTAACCATAAAGCTCCATCTTTTTCATAAACAAAACCTTGTTCTCTTAAAGATTCTAAAGCTTTATCTACAAGACCATTTTCATATAATGATTTTTCACTAAAGAATACATCATATTCTAATCCAAAATCTCCAAGATCTTTTTTGATATTTTCCATTTCATATGCAACTGCATACTCACGAATAAACTCATTTAAGTCTTCTCTTTCTAATAATGAATCACCAAATTCATCTTTTAGTTTTTGACCTAGAATTTTGATATCTTCACCGTGGTATGCATCCTCTGGCATCTGTGCATCCATACCTAGAGCCTGTTTATATCTAGTAATCGCTGAAATCACAAGATTGTTAATTTGATTTCCTGCATCGTTGATGTAATATTCACGAGATAAATCATATCCTGATTTTTTCATTATTCTAGCTAAAGAGTCAGAATAAGCAGCATTTCTAGCATGACCTACGTGTAGTGTTCCTGTTGGATTAGCTGATACATACTCTAATAGTACTTTTTTACCTTGTCCAATGTTGTTTTCACCATATTTAAAGTCGTCTTCTAATATTTTACCAACAACACTACCTAGACTTGATTTTTTAACGAAAAAGTTAATAAATCCTGGTCCAGCTATTTCAATTTTTTCTACCGCTTCATCTTCTTCAATATTACTGATTATTTCCTCGGCAATAACTCTAGGGTTTTTACGTAAAACTCTTGTTAATTGCATCGCTACATTTGAAGAAAAATCTCCATTATCTGTGTTTTTTGGAGTTTCTACATGAATATCTACTCCATCAATTTCTAATTTGGCTAAAGAATTTTGTATTAATTCTACTATTTTATTTTTCACCAAAAATTCCTCCTAATTACCTACTAATTATTTTTCACTAATATTTTTCAATTTATTTTTGCTGTTTGTCATTTTTTTCCGAAATATATATTGTACACTATCTCAAATAAAGTAAAACTATTTTTTTGCCTTCTTACTTATTTTTACAAGTTGTGTTTCAGTTTCATCTGACCATACTGTGTACTGTAATCATTACTTGTTTTTAGTATATGCTAAGTACATTTTTGAATCGTCTTTTTCTATACTAACACTTTCTTTTATTTTGTCAATAAAAATTTCTATTTTTGTTATTTTTATCACTATAAGTTATTTTCTCACTTGTAGCTTCTTCAATATGTGCTCCCTACATGAGAATCTTCATGAATTTTTTTCAGCATCAACATATGTTGTTATTTTTAATTTTACTACTCATTAATACTTTCTAATTCCTCTTCAATTTCTAACCAAGAATTATTTAATTCATCTACTTCTGCAGTTAATTGTTTTAATTTCTCATTAAATTCTTGTGTTTTTATCATATCAGTATAAACTTCTTCTTTTGCAAGTTCATTATTGATAGCCGATATCTCTTCTTCCAGACTTTCAATTTTTCCATCAACTCATCCCGAGTTCTTTCTAATTTCCTTACGACGTCGTTTTAGTTTCTTTATCTAATATGTAATTATTAGTTTCTTTTCACTACAACAACTTCCTCAGTTTTATTCGTTAATTGTTGAGCTATTTTTCTTGTTCTCTTTTTTTCTAGATAATAATCATAATTACCCTAAATACATATTATGACCATTATCAGTAATATCTAATACTTTATTAGCTATCTTATTAATAAAATACCTATCGTGACTTACAAAAACAATCGTTCCTTCGTAATTTTTAAGAGCTTCTTCCAATACCTGTTTACTAGTAATATCAAGGTGGTTAGTCGGTTCGTCTAATATTAATAAATTATTCTTTTCTAACATTAGTTTAGCTAGTTGTAATCTCGCTTTTTCTCCACCAGAAAGATCTCTTACTATTTTAAGAACATCATCTCCTCTAAATAAGAATCTACCTAGCACAGTTCTTACTTCTGCTTCCTTCATCAAAGGATATTCATCCCAAAGTTCATTTAATATCGTTTTTGAAGATTCAAATTCTGCTTGTTTTTGATCGTAGTATCCTAGTGACACTTTGCTACCATATTGAACAGATCCAGCAATTTCTTTTTGTCTCTTAGCAATTGTTTTTATTAAAGTAGATTTTCCTATACCATTTCTTCCAACAACAGCTATTCTGTCTCCTTTATATACAGCAAGATTATAACTTTGACCCACTTTAGTTCCATTATAACCAACCTGTAAATCACTAATTGTCAGAACATCACGACCACTTTGCTCTTTAATTAAAAACTCTATCCCCGCTGCTTTATCATCTTTTTTCGGATTATCTATTAGCTCCATCTTATCTAGTACTTTTAAGCGACTTTTAGCCATTTTACTAGTTGAAGCTCTAGCTATATTTTTCTGAACAAATTCTTCTAATTTCTTTATATCTTTTTGCTGACTAGTATATTCTTTTAGTTGTTTTTCATAATCTTCTTCATACTGCACTAAAAACTTAGAATAGTTACCTACATATTTCTTAAGCTTACCAAATTCTAAGTTGTATACAACATTAACAACTTTATCTAAAAAGTATCTATCGTGACTTACAATTACTATTGCACCATTATATGCTGATAAATAATTTTCTAACCATGCTACATTTTCCATATCAAGGTGGTTAGTCGGTTCGTCTAGAACTAGTAAATCAGGCTCACTAAGTAACAATTTCGCCATAGATAGCCTTGTTTTCTCTCCACCTGAAAAAGTACTAATTTTCTTATCAAAGACTTCTTTTGTAAAATCTAATCCATAAAGTACACTTTCTATCTTACTCTTGTAATGATAATCCTTATGAGTTAATACTTCATTTTGTAATCTATCAAACTTATTAAGTAATGCTGGATCATTCTCAATATTTTCCGGAGTTAACTCAAAAGACAATTTCTCTAATTCTGCTTCCAAAGTAATTATCTCATCAAAGCAAGTAATCATTTCTTCATAAATCGACAAATCTTCTCTCACGATAAATTCCTGTGATAAATATCCAACTGTCGTATTTTTTGAAATGGTTCTTTCTCCACTATCGAAACTAATTGCTCCTGCTATTATTTTTAATAAAGTACTTTTCCCTGCACCATTTCTTCCTACTATTGCAACCCTATCTTTATCATTGATTTCAATTTTAGCATTTCGAAAAAATTTCATTTACTACAAAAATTTTTCGTTATATTATTTAACTGAATTAACATAGTTTCTCCTTTCTTTGCATATTTTTTTACTTAATTTGATAAAAACCTTAATGATTTTATTTTATAACTGAAATATTATATCATATTTTTCAGCATTTTACGCTAATAATTGCAGTCTTTATCTTTGACATTATTATTTTCTAATCTATAATTGATAGCTTTTTATCAATTATATCTTGCATTTCTCTCATAAAGTTATATTCTAGATTATAAAAATTTATAATAATTTATTTACATAACATGTATTTTATCATTCTAATTTTTCCAGCAAATTTTATATGTAAATATAAAAATATTTTTTTAAATCACCTTTCAATATTTTAGATATTTAAAAGTTAAATTTATAATATAATTCTTATAGGTTATTGTTACCTTTTATATAAATGTTATAATACAAATGTATAATAAATTTATAGAATAAGGAGGATTCGTTCATGAAACCAAAAAAATTATTATCAGTCCTTATGGCTGCTGGATTAGCATTTACTGCTGTTGGATGCAGTAGTTCATCTAATTCAACTTCACAAAATTCAAATCAACCAGCTGACTATGTTGCTGGTGTATCACTAGATAAACCAATAAAAGTAGATAAAGAAGCAGGTACTATTACTGTTCTTACAAAAATTAACGGTAAATACTTCGATGAAGCTACAAGACATAACTCTGTAGAACAAAGTGGTACGAATGGTGCAAAATCAATTTTTACAGCATTTGCTAAACCTGATGAATTCTACAATGCTCTAATTGAAATTGGTGCAAAACCTGGTGAAAATATGAATCCAAATAACGCAACTACTACTCATGTTGAAGGAACTCCAATTAAAGCAGAAATAACTTGGAATGGTGCCAAGAAAAAATATGATATCAATGAAGTTGTAAAAGATAGTAATGGAAAACAAATTGATTTCCGCTTCGGTGGTAACTTAAAACGTGCCATTGATAAAAATACAGGTTGTTTATCTTGTTTAGATAGTTGTCCTGTTGGTATTATTTCAAATACTACTTACACTTACGGAGCTGTTGAAACTCGTAAAGAAGTAAAATTCACTGGTAATGAAGATGTTCTACCAGAAGACGGAACTTATGCAGCAGTAATTTACAGCATCAAAAAATAATAATTAGCTATGTTAATTATTATAACTAAGTATGCTATTTATGCATATTCGTAATAGTATATAAATATTTAATTTTTCTTATATAAAAACCCCTCAAATATTTATATACTATGAAGGAGCGACTCTATAAAGGGGCTGATTCAAAAGTCCCTTTTGTGTCGCTCCCCTATTTATGATACAAGGAGAAAATAAATGAAACGCTTAAGATTATTATTTTATTTTACAAGTGTTGGTATAGCTGTTGGTTATTTCTTCGCATTCTTACTGTTCTTCTTTACACAGTTTGAAATGTTAGCTGACCAAAGTCTTGTAATATTCGTTTGGACTGTTTACGGTGTTATGACAGGTTTATATTTTAAACGTATAAATCGTAAATATACATTCTTCATTATAGAAGCAATTATACTTCTAATGGCTATTTTTTCAGGTAAAACTAAAACTTTACTATACATTGCTCGTGAAGTACTTCACGCAGGTTCAATTAGCCAAATTAGAATTCCATTTATTATTGCTGTGGTAATTGTTAACTTAATAAACCTTTATATTATTTTAACACTTTCTAAATACCAAAAAGTATACTACTAAAGAAGAACTTAAAGCATTAAAACAAAAAGAAGTAAAACTTAGTGATTTAAGAGAAGTTGATCCTGAAGAAGAGAAAAAATTAAAAGCACAACGTAAAAAAGTAAGATATATTACACTTGCATGTTTTGCAATCTTCTTTGCAGTTTATTTCACAGTACCTAGTTTTAAAAATGGTATTAATACAGCATTCGCAACTCTATCTCAATTCGATACAAATGCTGTAATCGAATATTTACGTGGATGGGGAGCTTGGGCCGCTGTTGTTTCTGGAGTACTAATGGTACTACAATCAATAGCTGCACCAATCCCAGCGTTTTTAATCACATTATCTAACGCTGCTATCTTCGGTTGGGTACTAGGGGCTATATTATCTTGGTCTACTGCCATGATTGGAGCTGCAGTATGTTTCTATATCGCTCGTGGATTAGGACGAGACGTTGTAGAAAAACTTACAAGTAAAGGTGCAATGGCTAGTATTGATGTATTCTTCGAACGATATGGAGACAAAGCTATCCTTATCTGTAGATTATTACCATTCGTATCTTTCGACTTTGTTAGTTACGCAGCAGGTTTAACAAACATGAGTTTCTGGAGATTCTTTATAGCTACTGGTCTTGGACAATTACCTGCAACTATCGTTTATTCATATGTAGGTGGTACATTATCAGGTGGTGTTAGAAACTTATTTATCGGATTAATGTGTCTATTCGCATTATCAATCGTTATCGGAATCATGAAAAAAGTTTATAACGATAAACATAAAAAAGAAGAAGAACTTGAATTTCTTCTAACTAAATAAAAAATAACTAGATATGGTATCCGCATATCTAGTTAATTTTTCATTACTACTACAGTAATTCCTGTTTGACTCAATTGTCTCATGAAGAAGAACTTTTCTACACCAATTTCTACTTCTTTCATTTATATTCAATCTATAATCGATGTAAACATCTATTCCATCAACCACATATTTTGAATATAATTCTTCATTAAATTTATCAGCCATCGAAACCACGACAGCTCTATCTACTCTCCCACCTCAACAAAATTGTTGAAATAAAGATATTATCACATGATTTTTATTTTTCTCTTTTAATAACTTTTTCGCTTGTTCATTTATTTTTTTATTGTCATTTTTTTCTCCTATTCTACTCTATTGCTTTTTAGAGCTTCTACCATGTTTACTTTTATTAGTTTTTATGCATTACTATCATTACTACTATCGTAATTAATACTGTTATTCATGATGCCAATAAATACACAACTAATGGCACTTTACTACTAAACATCATATCACGACCCGCTAGTTCCAATATTATTTTCAAGTACATCCTATAGCCAAGATAGTTACCTAAGATAATACCTACCGCACTTAAGTAAAAAATTTCTCTAAATACATAAATAGTTACTTCACTCGGGATAAAAATCCAAGAACTTTTTATCGTTGATAATTCTCTTATTCTCTCTGAAACATTTACATTTATTAAATTATATAATACTACAAGAGCTAACGTTAACGAACAAATTACCATTACCGCAACTATAATATCAATCCCTTTTATAAAATTATCCAATATCTCTTGGATTTTTGAATTATCACTTATATTTACTATATCCTTATTATTATGTAAATTACTTACTACATTTTCTACAGTTTCTTTTCCACCTGTAGTTTGTACTAAAAATGTATTATCTTTATACTGTTTATTAAACACAGATTCATAATAATCTCTATTAATATATATTGCATGTCCAAAGTAATTTTTATTGATCTCGCCTACTGTTAGTGTATATTCCTTATTATTCACCACGACAGTAAAATTATCTCCTTTAGTTAACCTATGCAAGTATGCAAGCTTTTCGCTAACTACAGCTGCATTTTCAGGTATATTTATAATTTTATCCCCATTGTCCTTTAAAGTAATATAATCTTTATAATCATTTTTTTATCGACTGTTATTAACTGTGCAGAGTCTACAATTTCATTATTATTCTCAAAAGTTGCAAGTTGAATATTTACTTTAGTACTAGCTTTAACATTCTTATCTTCACTAATCTCTTTTTGAAGTTTTTCTACACTTTCATTATCTATATACGGATTATAAGTTGCTGCTATGTCTACCTTATTTATCACTTTAAACTGTTCTTTAGAAATATCGATAACACCATATCGTATTCCGAAACCTATGAACATAAGAGTTAAACAACCAGCAACTCCAAAAATAGTCATCAACATTCTTATTTTTATAACGAAAAAAATATTCCTAAATGTAACTTTTCTTAAAAAGCTAAGTCTTGACCAAATAAATGTTATTTTTTCTAAAAATATCCTACTTCCACCACTTGGTGCCTTAGGTCGTAATAAGTATGCACTTTTTTCTCTTAAATTTTTTCTTAAGGGTATATATATCGCTAAACTTATACATCCTAAAGAAATTATGAACGCCGCTATAAGAATACTTGGAGTATACACAATTTCTGGTGTATTAAATGTGAAAAAAATCTTGCATATGAATTATAGATTATAGGTACTATAACTAAATATGCTCCAATTATCCCAAAAATAGTTCCTATTAAAGTAGATAAACCTCCATACACAAAAATACTTTTTTAGAAATCTGATAATTACTATACCCCAATGATTTAAGTGTTCCTATATTTATTCTATTTTCATCAATCATTCTAGTTAAAGTAGTTAGTGAAACTAAGATTGATACTACAAATAAAAAAATATTGAAAAAGACATTTGCAACAAAAGTTAAACTACTTGCAGAATCTATAAACTGCGCATAATTTTTAATCCTCTAATGTTCTCTACTGAAAAACCTTGGATAACTTTCTTCTTTAAGACTTGTCCTTGCAACATTCAATTGTTTTTATTATCATCAATCTCTTTGTTGAGCTTTATTTAGTTTTTCTATTTGCTCATTATAATTTTTACTATCAACATTTTTTAACCATTCTATTTTTTTGATTTAACAGTATTTAGTTGGTCTTGGGCTTGATTTATAACCTTCTCATTTTCATTTAATTTTTTTATTATTTTTCTCTAAATAATTTTTCTCATCAATATTCTGTTGAACTTTGAATTTCTCAATCAAATTATCTCTTGTTTTTATTAACCTCAGTTATATAAAGCTTTTATCACTATATTTATAATCAATATTTTTTTCAGTTTAATATTAACACCACTGACATTTTCAAACTTAAAGACATCCTTTTTCACATATCCAAAAGTAATCTTTATTCGCTAAATTATTATTCGATACTTCTATATGATCCGCACCTTGTACAAAACCTACTACTTTAAACTGGTATTGTTTCAAAATATTACTATCATGTGTTATTTGAAAGAAAAGAAATTTCATCGCCGATATTATAACTACCTTGAAGTGATTCAACTAAAGCTATTTCACTTTCATTATTAGGTAAAGTCCCTTCAATCACCTTAGGTAAAACTAATTTCTCAGGTAACGACTCAATATTTACGAATTCATTACTATTTGTAATTTGTAATTTTTATATAATAACTCTCACTTATATCAATATTATCGAAAATCATTGATTATCTTCATATCTATATCATTAACACCATAACTATGACTTACTCTCAAATCATACATCTTATGACGCTCTATATGTTTATTATAAGTATTTACCATTGCAGGTGAAGTTTCTTTTCAAACCTACAAATATAAAAACTCCCTAGAAAACATTATTATCATTATCGATATGAATTTTGACTTAGTCCGTGAGACTTCTCTTAATATATCTCTATTTATTGCTTTCATAATACTACCACTCTATCTCATCTATACTCTTAGGATTAGTATTTTGGATTACTCTTTTTACTCTAGCATCATAGATTTCTATTACTTTATCAGCTGCTTCTGCAATAGAGCTATTATGAGTAATAATAATAACTGTTTTCTTTTCATCAACACTATAATTTTTAATATATTTAATATATTTTTCCAGTTTTATAATCTAAAGCTCCTGTTGGTTCATCACAAAGTAATAGTTTTAGGATTCTTAGCTATTGCTCTGGCTATAGCAACACGCTGTTGCTCACCTCCAGAAATTTGCGAAGGAAAATTATTCAATCTATTTTCTAAACCAACAAGCTTCAATATTTCAATTGCATCTTTTGGCTGTTTTTACTATTTGTTCTGCTAATTCAACATTTTCCAAAAACCGTTAAATTTGGAATTAAATTATAAAAATTGAAATACAAATCCTATATCTTCTCTTCTATATTTTTGTAAGTTCATCTTCACTTAAACCTACGATTTCCTTTTCCAAAGACATTAATAGATCCCTTTACTAGCGTTATCCATTCCACCCATAATATTAAGTAATGTGCTTTTTCCCAGCACCACTAGGGACCTAAAATTACAACAAATTCTCCTTCATTAATATCAAAACTAATAGCATCATTCGCTATAACTTTATTGCTATTTTCACCATATACTTTTAGAAACATCTTTTTACAATTATTTTTGCATAGTATTTCTCCTTTATTCCTATAATTTTATTATATCACATCTTATTTATTCCATTAATTTAAACGCTTTGCTAAAAAAACATATAATTAAAAACAGATTTCTTTACACTAAAAATCAATAAGTATTATAATATCGTAGACTAGTAAATTTTTACTGAAATTTCTGATTACAATAGAAAGGAGAATATATGCTAAACATTTATGAATATCCAACATGCTCGACATGTAGAAAAGCAAAAAAACTTTTAACTGAAAAATAATATTGAAGCAACATACTACAATGTAAAGGAAAAAACACCCACAGTAGATGAATTTAAAAAAATAATCGAAACATTTGACTTTACCGCTAAAAATTATTTAACACAAGTGGATTAGTTTATAAAGAACTTGGATTAAAAGATAAGTTGGAAACATTATCTCTTGATGAGGCACTTCAACTGCTTCATGAAAATGGAATGTTGATTAAACGACCACTGGCTTTTGATTTTAAAAATGATATTCTATTATTAGGATATAAAGAAGACGTTTGGGAAAAAGCACTTCTAGGTAAATTCCCAAAGTAAGTTCCAGTAAGAAATTAAAGTGGAAGTTAAGTTGGGAAAAAAAGGAAAATAACAATAAAAAATATTCCCAAGGTAACTTCCGGTATAAAACAAGGAAGCTTTACTTTGGGAGTTTTTCAAAAGGAATCAAAATAAAAAAAGCATGACAAATGAGACCTGCAAATCACTATTCCCAGGTTAAATTCCAGTTATGCTGAAGTTAAGTTGAGACTTTTCTAATAAAAACATTTCGTTGTAAAAAAATAACTATATTACTATTTCATAAATAATTTAAATTTATTTGTTTGTATCCTTAATTTCTTTAGCCAAGAAAGGTTTTAAGTATTACCTCATTGGCAGGTATTTTTAAAAATACCTAGTAGGTTAGCTATATGTTCGCCGAAAGTAAAAGAAAAAACTTCATAAGCTGATTTTCCGTTCAAATACTTTCTCTTAAGTGAGTTAATATGTGATATAATAGTATTAACATCACTTTGTGTAAGATCGTCAAATGAGGGATCCTTTAGGTAGTATTTCACGCAAGGTGGTGTGATTTTTCTATCTTACCTTTTTCCCAAGAAGAATTAGGGATTACAGAAAAATAATTTTTAAGTTTTTATCAAAAATCATATTCGATTTCTTCAACTTTAGAAAATTCACTACCATTATCTGTCAAAACAACAGGAAAAATATCAGAAAAGTGTATATTATTCTGATAAAATTTTTCTTTTAGATTATAAAGTTTAGAAGAAACTTCGCTAGAAGTATTCGAATCTAAAAGAAGAGCGAACATAAAAATTACAAGAAGATACATTAAAAGGTAAGTAGAGTTTTACCACCACGTTTACCAATGACAGTATCCATTTCCAAAGTGAAAAAGGCATTGCAGATTCATTCATAAAATCTAAGAAGTTAATATAAGCTCTACCGGACTTTAGATGTTTAGGTATAGCTCTTTATTAACTTTATTTCGTTTTCTAAATTTAACAATACGTTTACAATCAACAGAATCAATAGAAAAAAATATCCATTATTCACATATCGATACAAAGAAGATTTAGAAACAACTAAGTTATTACTATGCATAATATGATAGAAAGATTGTCCCTTAGAAACACCTTTAGAAATTATTTTATCCATTTTATAAAATTCTTCTTTATCTAAGACAACAGCTCTTCTTGGTTCGACAAGATTTTCTTGATAATTAAGTTGAGCCTTTTTTTGCATAGTAGAAACGTTTATCAAAACCACAATCTCTTCTTTTTAAGTTTACAATTATTACAAACATAAGGAGGTTTGTTTAGAAGAGCACAATTAGCTTTTGATTAATTTTTCAGTCAAGAGTTTTTGGTAACTACTTCGGTATCTTTTATATTGCAGATTACGTTTAATTTCTTTAGAAATAGTAGTAGGATCTTTATCAAGTTCTATACCTATACTTCTAAAAGTTTTACCTTTAGAGATTCCTTCTTCAATGTCTAAGCGATCATAATATGTTAAGTGTTTGTTTTTGTTTGTCATAATATTAGATTCCTTTTCATTCAACGAAAAAGTCTCATATTATAATATACACCAAAAATAAAAAAGAGAATTGTACTTATTAAAAATTAGTTTGACACTGAGCCTCTGATGGTGTGGTTCATAATGTGGGAAAAGTGGCACTGCCACATTTTCCTCACAGGAAACCACACCATCTCTCAGTATAAAACTAATTTTACGAAAGTATAAAGATAGAATCAAGATTTTTAAAAACTAAAATCTATTTAATATTATAAAGAGAATTTAAAAATAACGTAATAAAGTTAGATAAATATCTTTTCATAATTATTTAGTTTCAACTTAAGTTCCAGTTAAAAATAGTTTCAGGTTAAATTCCAGTTTTTATTTGAACTGGAATTTACTTTTGAGAAATTAACAAAAAGCACTTCTATAATAAAAAATATTAAATTATCTATTGAAATTTATAAAAGAATAATGTTATAATAGTCGAGATGTGAAAACATTAAATTACGATGTTCCTCTGTTAATCTAGCATTAATAAAGAACATTTTGTAAAAAAAGGAGAAAGAATAATGAGCAAAATCATTGAAGCGATCACTAAATCGCAATTAAGATCAGATATTCCTGAATTCAAAGCTGGGGATACAGTAAGAGTACACGTTCGTATCGTTGAAGGTGGACGTGAGCGTATCCAACAATTCGAAGGAGTAGTTATCAAACGTCGTGGCGGAGGAATCTCTGCTACTTATACTGTACGTAAAATTTCAAACGGTGTTGGGGTTGAAAGAACATTCCCTGTTCACACTCCAAAAGTTGAAAAAATTGAAGTTGTACGTAAAGGTAAAGTTAGACGCGCTAAATTATACTACCTACGTAACTTACGTGGTAAAGCTGCTCGTATTAAAGAAGTACGTTAATACAAATGAAGTCGAAAGCCCTGTTATATCAACATTTAGGGCTTTCTTTTTTATTTCCAATACCATCCTAATACTGTAAAATTTTTTTCAACAAAAAATATAATTACTAAAAGAACTAGCTATTCAAAATAGCTAGTTCTTAGTATATTTATAAGTCTAATTTATAGTCTTCTGCTTTTACGAAACCTTTTTTTCTCCATAAAGTAATATACTCCATACGAAATTATTGCAGGTAGAATAAAGTGTAATAACAGAATTTCAATTAATAGTACTGAATGCGAAACATGATTAGACATTGTTTGCCATGTCATAAGTTGTCCTACAAGTCCTGAAGTTCCCATTCCACCGCCAGCAGGATTATTTTCCATTCTACAAACAATTGTAGCAATAGGACCTAGTATTGCACTAGCGACTATAGGGGAAATCCATATAACGGGTTTTCTCATAATATTTGGCACCTGTAGCATAGACGTTCCTAAACCTTGAGCAAATAATCCATTCCAGCGATTTGCTTTAAAACTAATAACTGCGAATCCAACCATTTGTGCTGCACAACCTACAGTTGATGCACCAGCTGCTATTCCAGATAATCCTAAAATAATAGACAACGCAGCAGAGCTTATAGGTAATGTCAAAATTATCCCCATAACTACTGATACAACTATCCCCATGATGAATGGTTGAAGTTCCGTCGCTTCTCTAATAAATGTACCTAAGATTTTCATACCTTTAATCAAGTAAGGTCCTGTGAAATATGAAACTATCGCACCTATTATAATAGTAATGAATGGAGTAACTATTATATCAATCTTTGTCTTACCTGAAACTAATCTACCAATTTCAGCTGCTATAACAACAGAAATAAATGCTCCTAGCGGATCACCAGATCCTGTAACAATTAATTTACCTTGTTCTACTAGATGATTCGTCCCAAGATTAGAACCAAAAGCACCTAGAAAACCTACTACACCTGAAGCCAAAATTACTAACTTAGGTGCTTTTAAGGCATGCGCTACCCCTATACCAATTACCGGCCCTGTTAAAGCCATTGAAATTGTAGCTACAACAATAAGAAAACTAGATAGTGCACCACTTAAATTTATAGCAATTTGCTTTAATAATTAATCCAATAATTAGCGTACAGAACAAACCTAATGCCATACCATTTAAGGCAACTATAAAGTATCTATGAAACAACTTTGATAATAAATTATTTTTATTCATATCAAACTCTCCGTATTTAGTAAAGATTATTTTGCACTTATTGTGCTTAACTACTATTATAACTCATTTTTTCTTATTTTTCTCTTAAAAACGCTCCCAAAAAAGAAAAAGGTTTAGATAATTTTATCTAAACCTTTTTTAATATTTTTCTATTATTACGCTGAAGCTCCGCTTGTTGCGTCTGCTGCTGGCGCTGCCGCAGGTGCAGGTGCTGCCGCATGACCGTGTCCAGCATCTGAAGCTCCACTTGTTGCATCTGCTGCAGGTGCAGGTGCTGCTGCATATCCGTGACCTACAGGTACTCCATTTTTAACTAATGATTGACCTGTTTGTTTTAAGTACCAATCTACGATTGGTTTGAAGTCTAAGATGTACTCGTTGATACCTGCGTATTTACCATTTTTGTCGTACATAGCTTGGTAGTTGTGCACAACATATTTATCTGGTCCGTGAGTTGGTACGTGTGTACGGAATACATCAATTTGTCCTGAACGTAGTAATCCTACTAACCAGTTTACACTCTTATGTATTCTCTCTGGGTGCTCTGGGTGAACATTTGCTAATGAACATCCAACTTGTTCTGGACGACGTTTTGCAAGCATTTCGTAATCTTCTTTGTGGTAGTTGTAGTATAAGAATTGGTTATTGCTGTCTGCATAAGTTAATTCCATTGGCATAGAGTTTAAGAAGTAGTTAAGTTGGTCTACTGTTAAGATACCACGATCAAGTTTAACATATGTATCTCCAGATACAGCGTTAACTTTTTCAGCTGCTTTTTCATACCAGTCATCAGCATTTCCATCAACACCTTCAATTGTTGTATCACATTTTCCACTAGCTGTTAAGTCTTCTGGCGGTGTTGGTTTTCTTTCTGCTAATGATTGCGCTACTGTAGCAAATTTAACGAATTTAGTTAAACATGTACGTAAGTAACCTACTGTACGATCATCTTTTAAGTTACCTTCAGCATCGAAAGCTTCTTTAGCTTTACCTAAAAGGAACTCATGTCCTGGGAATACAATCGCGTTTACACCTGGAGCGTCTAAGATTTGACGTAAGTGTAATTGAGCACGAGATGATCCTTGATCATAGTATGAAGCTCCTAGTACCATTACTGGTTTGTTTTCAAGTGGATGTAATTCGAATGATAACCACTCTAATGCACTCTTAAGAGATGCTGTAATTGTGTGGTTGTGCTCAGGTGTAGCAATAATAACACCATCAGCCTGTAAAATTTTACGGTTCATTACTAATAAATCTTTGTTTTCTCTTGAATGATCTTCATCTTGGTTAAACATTGGTAAGTTAGTAATGTCTAATAATTCTAAAGTGAATAAATCTTTATATTCTTTTGCTATAAATTCCATTAATTTGCGGTTATAAGAAATTTCCGCGTTTGAACCTACGATTCCTACTAATTTCATGTGTCTACACTCCTATCCTATTTTAAATCTTCCCAAGAGAAGTTTTCAATTTTTTTTTCAGCTAATTTATGTGCATTAATTAATTTTTCAGTAATTTTAATGAATAATAAGAAATCAGCAAATAAACTATCTAATTTCGCTACAGTTTCTGGGTTAGAGATATCTCCAGCTTCGTCGAAAGCTTGTAAAGAATGTCCTAATAAGAACTCAGAACTTGGCATTACACGTGCTTTAACTTCTGGTGAGTCTAAAATTTGACGAATGTGAGCTTGTGCACGAGATGATCCTAATGTTCCGTATGAAGCTCCTGTTAACATTACTGGTTTGTCAAGTAATGGGTGAATTCCATAAGATAACCAAGCGATTGCACTCATTAATGATGCAGGTACTGCGTGGTCATACTCAGGTGAACTGATGATAACCCTCGTCAGCTGCTTCAATTTTTTTGCTGCAATTTCTTTAACTCCTTCAGGTAATTCTTTATTAGCTGGTTTGTTGAATAAAGGAAGATCTTTAATTTCAACTAATTCGATGTCAGCTTTACCTGCAAAATGTTTTTGAATATATTGTAAAAGTTGGCGGTTTGTAGATTTTTTAGAGTTTGTACCAACTAGACCAATTAATTTTACCATGTTTTTGTTTCCTCTCTCTCTGTACTATCTACTTTTATTTGTATCTAGATTTTCCTGTCTTGTTTTTAACATTTTTGTTTTTTTACTTCAGCCACTTTAATAGAGCCTCCTTAAATTAATAGTATTTTCAGTATTCTTCAAGATAGTTTTATCTAACATATTATTCTATCTAGCACTCCGCTTGTATAATAAACTTTACCTTCGGTTGTTACTACAACAGCCTCTATATCAGGCAAGCTATTAACTTCATCCAAAATATCTTCGACACTTTTACCAAATAGTCTTGTCGTCCAAATTTCTCCATCCACTGAGGCTGTTGAAATTATAGATAGACCGGCTACATTGGTTTCGACAGGGTAACCTGTTTCTGGATTTAATATATGATGGTAAGTTTTTCCATTTTCTGTGTGTTTACGTTCATAAATTCCAGAAGTAACAACAGATTGATTTTTTATACCTATAGTAAATAGATGATTCCCTCGAGATTCAACTGGATTTTGTATACCTATACGCCACATTAAGTCCGGATTATGCTTAGCATCTCCAAACGCTAATACGTTTCCTCCTAGGTTAATAAGTCCAGAATCAACACCTCTTTTTTTCATATAATCTATCATAAGATCAGCAATATATCCCTTTGCTACGGCACCTAAATTAATAGCCATACCTTTTTTAGCAAGAAAGACAGATTGCTTTTCTTCATCTAGTATTATTTGATTTGGATCAGTTATTTCTAATAAATCATCAATCTCTTGTTTTGTTGGAACTTTTACATCGTTAAATCCAATTCTCCATGTTTGCACAATTGGTCCAATAGCTATATTTAAAAAACTATTTGGAGCACAACTATGAACTTTCCCTATCTTTATTAAATCAAATAAATCCGGATGAACCTCGACAGCTTTAATTCCAGCATTATGGTTAACTACCATAAGTTCCGAACTGTCATCGTTCGCACTAAATCTATGCTCATACATCTTTAACATTTCTACAGCATCATCAAGGATACTTTCAGCATCAATGCTATCAAAAATAAGAATATCTATATGAGAACCCATTAATTTTAAGGTCTTTCTTCTTAATTCCATTTTTTTACACCTTACAATAAAAAATTTATTTGCTTAAGATAACTAAATATGTTGTATACATCTACAAGAAACCTGTTATTAAAAGACAAAGTAATAATAGATAATTAATACTTTAATTACATTATATAACAGAAATAGCTTCAAATCAATAAAATATTTTCACTCATAAAGGCTGATTTGCAAGACATTTTTCATTAAAAAAACACAATAAAAATTAACTGTATTTATGTTTCTTTATATAAAAAATCTACAAATATAAACATAACTAAACTTTAAAATAAACTTGAAAAGCCTTATTACATTAGTCTTCATAAAACTTTATTTTTTATTGAATTTACTAAATTTAAAAATACTATAAAAATTATAAAAAATACAAATATAAATTTAAAAATTTATATTTTGATTAAATAATTTTTCCATTTTCATTGATTTTTCAAACTTAATTAAACCTCATCAAATAATAATAATAAAAATAGGTGTGAAAGTTAAACCTTAATAAAATTCTACACTCTACACCTATTTATTATTTTTACAACCCATAAGATATAATTTTTTATAATTTATACTATTTAAATCTTTTAATTAATTTTTCTTTCTTATAAATTACAAATCCTACAAAACTCCATACCGCTAAAATAATTAATGATGGCAACTTCAATACTGCTGGCGATAACGGACACAACAATAAGAAGATGAATCCTATAGAGACTACTAACGAAAGCAAAACATAACAATTTATCTGATTTCTAACAGAATACAGATAACTCACATAGCTTACATATCCATAAGCAACAGCCGCTAGAACACTGGATATGTCTACTATATATAATATAACTTCTCGACCTATCAAAGTGCTAACAAACTAACACACGAAACGAAAAACAATTGCATAAGGATACACACCATTTGTATTTTTACACTATATTTCTTATCCATTATATTATTATCTGATAACGATGCTATGAGTTTACTACTAGCAATCATAAAATCCATTTATACCACCATTAATTGCTGCCCACAAAGCTATTAACATAAAAGAAAAATCCTACATATCCCGTAGTTTTTATTACAGAATCAGCGACAGTCCCAATTTATACTTTTTCACCTCTAAAGGAGAAAAACTAAATCCTGCTATTAAATTTAATAATGAATAAATAAGAGCACCAAAAGAATTGATATTAATGTTATTGCTGTTGCTTTTTGCGGCTTAAATTTTTAATTCTTTGGAAACCTGCGGAACCACATCAAACCCAACAAATAAAAAGGAATAATTGCAATAACCGAAGAAATCTCAGCAAATGAAAAATTATAATTATTTATATAATTATTTTTAAATACAACTATATCACTTCGCATTCCTACAAATACAACCAGAATAAACACAATAAATACAAGCAAAGTACTCATAATATTTTGAACAAACGAGCTCAATTGTAACCCTCGAATATTAACAATCATAAATATAATAATAATAAAACTCATTATTATTATATCGCTTATCCATACAGAATATCCAGCTATAGAATATAAATATCCAAAACTAAATTTTTTTCTCCAAATAAAACTTTAAATAGTAAAACAAAAAGCACTTGCATTTAATGGTATCATACTTAAATAACATAAGCTTAACGACCAACCTACTATGAAACCGTGCCCTCGTCCTAAATTATTTAAAGCATAGGAAAACTCTCCACCTTCCTCTGTATTATGTTTTAACATAATATGATAAGCAACTGAATTATCATAACTAGTGCTCCACCTACAAGTAATCCTAATGTAGTATTTATCACACCTGATTGACTTAAGAACTGTTTTCCAGGCAAAGTAAAGGAACCCCATCCTATTATCGATCCAATTACCAAAGAAAATACATCAAAAATAACCTAATTTTTCTTCATCAATACCTCCATATTTAAAATCCTAGAAGTTAGATGGACACTAAACTTCTAGGATTTTTCTCGATTAATTAAAGTAATTTAAATCTATAATTTGTGACAATTGGCTCTCTTCCTGTTGTAACATCTGTGAAATACTCATATAGAGAAATTCCTAAGAATGATCCTGAAATATTGATAACATTTTTATATCCTCTTAAATTTAATTCTCTTACCATATAATAGCTACGTTGAGAAGATAAACAGTGCACATATACCGGCTTATCTGTTGGGATTTCATCAAGTCTATCTCTGAACTCACTAAGTGGTATGTTGACAGCACCTTTAATGTGGCCTGCTTCATATTCTACTCTTTCGCGAGAATCGATGATATAAGCACCTTCTTCAACTAAGCGTCTAACTTCACTAGTACAGAACTTGTTTGTATTCCCCGTTTAATAAATTACATGCAACTAAAGCTGCCATGTTAGTAGCATCTTTCGCTGTTGTATAATATGGAGAATAACATAATTCTAATTCTTTTAAGTCTTCAATATTTGCTCTATTCATAATCATAGCAGCAATAACATCTACACGTTTTTCAACAGTCCCTTTACCTACTGACTGAGCTCCTAAAATTTGACCAGTAGGAACTTGGAAGATAAGTTTAAAATGAATTGGATTTGCTGATGGAATTAATCCAACCTTGTCTTTAGGAATGATATACGCAACATCATAATCAATTCCTAGTTTATTACAATCTTTTTCGTTAAGCCCTGTACTTGCAGCAGTATAATCAAAAACTTTAATTACAGAAGAACCAATTACACCTGTATTTCTATATGTTCTACCATATAAGTGATCCGCTACTGCACGCGCTTGACGTTGAGCTGGTCCTGCAAGAGTTAAACGAACTTTTTTATTCGTAATAAAGTGTGTTACTTCTATAGCATCACCTACTGCATAAATATCAGGATCGCTTGTTTGATAGTGGTGATTCACTAAAATACCGCCAGTTTCTCCGAAGTCAAGACCTGCATCTTTCGCTAGTCCTGCTTCTGGAACAACTCCGATAGCTAAAACTACAGCTCCAGCTTTAACTTCTTTTGCTAGATTCTAAGATAACTTTACCATCAGTAACTTCTTCTAATTTTTCATTGTGTAGTAATTCTACACCTTTATCATGAATTTCTTTATTTAATATTTGAACTAAGTCGTAATCCATTGGAGCTAAAAATTTGATCGATCCTTCTACTAAAGTTACATTTTTTTACCAGCTTCTCTTAGGCTTTCCATAACTTCAAGACCAATAAAATCCTCCACCAATAACAGCTACATCTTGTACATTGTTATTATCGATATATTTTTTTAATCCATCAATATCTACAACATTTTTCACTGTAAATACGTTATCTCTATCTACACCTTTTTATTGAAGATGGTCTAATCGCTCTAGCACCAGGAGATAAAGATTAATTTATCATAACTTTCTTTATATTCTTCTCCTGTATCTACTTTTTAATTACAATTGTTTTTTTCTTCTTTGTTGATTTTAATAACTTCATGTTGAACTTTCACATCTAAATTATATTGATTTTTTTAATAATTGAGGTGTCATTAAAGATTAAATCATCAGCAGTTGGCACTACTCCAGATAAGTGAAATGGTAAGCAGCAGTTTGAAAAAACTAACATGAGGCCCTTTTTTTCAAAAACTTGAATGTCCGCATATGGATCCAATCTTCTAATTCTTGCAGCAGCTGACATCCCTCCAGCTACTCCTCCTACTACTAAAGTATTTTTGCTCATTGTATAAAGTCCCTCCTATTTGTTAATATTTTTTTCTTTCTTAAAATAAATAATTTATAAACTATTAAAAATCCCTTTTATCTCTGTGTCTAGGTGGAATCAAGCAAGAACTTCCTCTAAATAACTTAAGTCCTGCCACAGCTCCTAACGAAATAGCAACCAAGAAGACCCATCCAGAGATTGAGAAATTAGGTAATGAAGAGTATAATGCTCCAATATTACATCCTTTTGCAAGTCGAGAACCGAATCCCATTAATAAACCACCTAATCCAAATAGCATTGCATTTTTAGAATTAAATTGTAGATTTAATTTAAATCTTCCTGCCATAAGGAAAGCTAAAAATGCACCAACAACAATACCGATGTCCAAAATCACACCTGCATCAGCTAATATACCATTTGAAATTGCTTTATACACAGAAGTAAAAGCTTTATCTTCAAAATGAATTCCGAATAAACCTAAGAACCAAACTGCAAGGTGAGTAAATGCAGATGTTACACCCCACGCCTTGTTATTAAATAAGAAATAACAACCTGAAATTACAGCTAAAATAAATGCACCTGTTCTAAAACTCCATCTTTCAACAAAAACCTTATGATATAACGCCATCCCCCAAGGTTTAGCATCCAAATTATCTCTAAGCTCTTTTTCAAAATCTTCATAATCAGATTTTGGATCCAAATAAGTACCTTCTTGTTTTCTCTTATTCTCATACTTTTTAGTTAAAATATACAAGAAAAGTAGCCCTAACAATGTTACAACTAATGCACCAAAATATCCGAAATATTGTGGCAAATGACCTCTTACCCCGATTTTTCCAATAGGATTTCTATCAATTACTTCTCTTAAGTAATGACCCGGAATAGTTCCTAAAACAAACAATGGAAAAGCAATTAAAGCATGTCCTTCACCTTCCCCAAAATCTGCTAATGTCCCAGAGGCACAACCACCTGCAATAATCATACCTATACCGAAAACAAATCCCCCAATAACAGTACCAATGTTAGTCATAAATACATTTTGTGTCCCAGGTATTATCGCTTCACCATTTTTCGCTAAAAAAGCTGGAATCGCTCCTTTTAGACTGGCTGTCCATTGAACTGTTCCATAAATTAGAGTTACCGTAGCAAATGTGATTAACAATGCTTTTTGTCAAACTTCCTTCACCTCTAACATAAATTCTTTTAATCCCTCCTGCAAACCCAAATCTTGAACGAGTCAAGGTGTAACCAAATCCAAGACCAGCAATAAGACCAAAAATTAATTTTGGAGTATGTAATTTATATGCAAATAAAGCCATCAGTGCAATTATCACACATCCAATAATAGGTTGAATTTTATTAAATTTTTGAAAAATTCTCCTGTGTTCATAAGTATGTTCTCCTTCTTTAAATTTATTTTAATTACATTTTTCAAATAACTTAAATTTAATACTATTTATACGTTTAATAAAAATGTAATTTGTACTATAACATACTTCCGATTATATATATATATATATTGTCAACCCTTTCAAATTATTCTTTGTAAAATATATTCTTATTTTTTTAATATTATTATACTTAGTGAATTCTTTATTTTTAACTTTGTTTTTAATTTTTAAATTTTGTTAACTCAAATTATTATTTTTCGTAATTATATTGAATATAGATTATAAAAATTCTCTTTTCTTTAATTATTTAATTTACATAAATAACTTCAAACAAAGTGTGATATTCTTAGCTTTTTAATCTTTGACATATTAAAATTAATATGAATTTATCTATTACAATACACTAATTTCCATTATCTATTGTATCTAGATCCAGTGGTTTATTGATATCTAAATTCACTTTATAAAAGTTTTTTTAGGTATATGAGAGGAGGTCTCAATAGAATCTATTTCTCTGAAATCACGATTTTTTTATCACTCCCAAAATTACAGGCTCATACTTTTTCACATTAAGACATAAAATAAAGCTATAAATTAACTTGAAGTCACAAAAACATTTTTTTCAACTTCAAGCATTTTATAGCTCTACTTTACCTTTTTAATTTTATTTTTAACTTTTCTAATCGTAAAAAATTAAAAGATTCATCATAATACTAGCGAAGACTATCGGCATATACACGTTAAGCACTGACGCACCAACTTCTTGTCCTTCAATTAATTTATAGTATATTCCTATGAATAATACTACCAACGCAAGCGCATTTATTAATAGCGGTGAAAGCCACAATTTTTTAAACGCTATATTTAAAATATGGGTAATAAACCACGCTCCTAATATATACCATTTACTATATGTATACCAATATGCTAATAATACTATTATACTCATTATCTCAACTCACTTAAAAATCTTGTCGCAATTTCTTGCGGCCTTGTTATTGCTCCACCTACAACTATACAATGTGCACCAGCTTCGAAAGCTTGTTTTGCTTGTTGTAGAGTATGAATTTTACCTTCCGCGATAACCGGAACTTTTACATTTTCTACGATTTCTTTTACTAAACCAGGATTAAATTGTTTTGAGTCTTCTGTGTACGGAGTATATCCATTCATTGTTGTTCCTACAAAATCAACTCCTGCTTTTTCAGCCTCTATAGCCTCTTCTAAAGTAGAAATATCTGCCATCAGTAAGATACTAGGATATTTTTCTTTAATTTCTTTTACAAATTCACTCGGAGTTTTTCCATCTCCTCGTTCTCTATTTGTACAATCAAGAGCGATTATATCAGAACTAACTTCAACTAATTTATCAACTTCATCCATTGTAGCTGTTATATAAGAAGCATATAATCTCATATGATTTTTTAATTATACCAATTACAGGTAAATTAGTTTGTTCTTTAATTTGCTTAATATCTAAAACACCTTGAGCTCTAATAGCTTTTACCCCAGCATTTTTTACAGCTTGTGCCATTAAACACATTACTCCACCTTCTTCTTTATATAAGGCTTCTCCTGGTAATGCTTGACAAGAAACTATCATTTCTCCTTTTAGATACTCTAATAATTGTTGTTTGTCCATAAGCTTATCCTTTCACGGCTCCTAAAGTAACACCTTGAGTAAAGTAATTTTGGAAACAAATGAACACGATAATCATTGGTAGTGAAGCTAATGATGCCCCTGCCATAAGTAATCCATAGTCATTAGAGAACTCTTGACCTTGTGCTAATGCCGCTAATCCTAAAGGTAGTGTAGACATATCTGGTGTGTTAGAGAAAATTAATTGCGAGAAGTAATCATTCCAACTAGCGATGAATGTAAAGATCGCTAATGCACCGATACCAGGTTTAATAATTGGTAATGCGATATTCATAAATGTTCTTATTTCTCCACAACCATCAATTCTTGCTGACTCAAGTAATTCTGTTGGAATTGCTTGAGAGAATTGTCTCATTAAGAATACCCCAAACGGCCAACCTACTGCTGGTAAAATTAGCGCATAGTATGTATTCATTAAGTTAAATTCAGTGATTAAGTTTAGTAATGGTATTAAAATTACTTGTTTTGGTAATGCCATTGCTGCAACAAACACCATGAAAATTACTTTAACACCTGGGAAATTTTTCTTAGCTAGTGCATACCCTGCTAATGCTGATGTTGCACATACTAAGAATGTTGTCATTACTGAAATAAATACTGAGTTAAAGAACCATCTTAAAGTATTTGATGTAAATAACTTTTCATAGTTTTCCAAAGTTGGAGTTGATGGCCACCACTCTGGTGGAATTGTTATTGCCACATCTTGTAGTTTAAATGATCCTGATGCAATCCAATAAAATGGGAAAATAAAGAATATAGTTAACCCAATTAATATTATCATTGATACTATTTTAAAAATACTTATACCTTTCATTCCAAATCCTCCTAATCATTGTCTGTAGATAGAAACTTAAATTGTAAGATAGAAATTATTCCGATAATTACTGCAAGGATAATTCCCATCGCACTAGCTACACCATGATTTCCGTTTTTAATTGCTGCTTCATATACTAAATACATAATTGTACTTGTTCCGTAGTTCGGTCCCCCTGCAGTTAATAACTGGATTAAGGCAAAAATTTGGAACGAGTTAATTGTTGTTACAACAACGATATATAATGTTGTTGGTTTAATCAGCGGCCAAGTAATTTTTGTAAATACTTGCCATTTTGTTGCTCCATCAATTTCAGAGCTTCCAATAATTCTTTTGGAACGTTACCTAAAGCGGCAACATAAAGAATTATCGGTTGACCTAATGAAGTAGTAATCAGAATCGTAATAATAGCATATAATGCTGTTTTCGGATTTCCTAACCAGTCAACATTTTCACTAATTAAGTGCATTGACTTAAATACATAGTTTAAAATTCCATATTCTGGGTGATAAATCCAAGCCCAAACTACTGTAACCGATACTACAGAAGAAATTGCTGGAATGTAGAATACTCCACGGAAGAATGATCTTACAACCGCACTCTTATTATAGATTGTTACTGCAACAAATATTGATACTAATACAACTATAGGTACTGCAACAACAGTTACGATAATTGTATTTACAAGAGATTTCATAAATGGTTCATGGATTGTTGCTCCATTACCACTGAACATTAAATCTGAATAGTGTTTTAATCCAATAAACACTGGATTTTTCTTAGCAAAACTATATAATGATAACTGAAGTCCACGTAACATTGGGACTAAAACGAATGTTATAAAAAATAAACTAACTGGCAAAATAAACAGATATGCACTAAAGTCTATTTTTTTTCTTTTCTTAGTAGTTTTCATAGAACCTCCTAAAAAGTTTATATTTTATCTTAAAAAAGGGATAGAAGCAACTCTATCCCCTTCATACGTCAAATTACAATGCTTCTTTTATTGTTTTATTTGCATCTTCAACAAATTTATCTAATCCTTCTTTAGGTGTTGTTTTACCGTTTAATACACCTTGAACCATATTGAACCATAGTGGTCTCATTTTAGCAAATCCTGGGATTGTGTTGTAGTATGGTCCGAATTGATCTGTTAAACCTTCTGCAAATTTAAGTTCTTCTGATTCATATAATCCTTTTTCATCTTTTTTAGCTGAGAAGTTACCAGATGCTAATAGAGTACGTTTACCCCAATCTTTATCATTAACCATGAAGTCAACGAATTTTTTAGCTGCTGCTGCTTTATCTACATCTCCGTTATCGAAGATAGCTGGTCCTGCTACTAGATATTCATATTTAGCTTTTCCACCATTGTTAGGGAATGGTAAGAATTTGTAGTTAAATCCAGATGCGTGTGAAGCTGCGATACCAGGAGAGAATAAGATTGTAGTTGCTGCACGTCCTGATTTGAATGCTTCAAGAGCATCTTTAGCTTCTAAAGCTACACCTTGTCCTAATAAACCATCATCGTAAGCTTTTTTAACCCACTCTAATCCTTTAACACCATTTGCATCATTAATAGTGTATTTGCTGATTGCATCATCTGTAATCCAAGAATTGTATAAGTTTGCTACAAATGCTCTTGGTCCTTGGTCACCCGCTTGTGATTTAGTGTAGAATAAAGCTGGAGTGATACTTGAATCTTTTTGTTTAACTGCTTTTAAGAATTTTTCATATTCTTCAACAGTCCAACTTCTATCTTGTTTGTTAAGAGGTAGAAGATCTGTTACACCTAGTTTATCAGTTAAATCTTTGTTAACACCCATTAAGAATGGTGCTACACCTTGTGGATACATGTAAAGTTTATCTTTATAACTAGATGCTTTAACTGCTGCTTCATTTAATTTTGATTTATCAACATCATCTAATGGAACTAATAAATCTTTTGCTGCCCAAGCAATTACACGTCCCGGTGCATCGTAGATTACATCTGGAGCAGTTTTCGATTGAATAGCAGTTTCAATTTTAGCTGGTCCATCTGTAAATTCAATTTTTTGATAATTAACTTTAATATTTGGGTTTTTCGCTTCGAATGCTTTTATTAAAGCTGCGTCGAAATCCTCAGTTTTCTTAAATTCTTTGTCTTTTGTGAATTGTGGGAAGTCCCAATAAGTAATTTCTACTTTTTTGTTAGGATCGGCTTGTTTTTCTTCTTTTTTGCCACCCACACATCCTGTTAAAACAAGTGCTGTAGTCGCTGCTACTGCAAATAGTTTATTAATTTTTCTCATAATATGAGCCTCCTTATTTTATTTTATGATTTTTAAAAAATTTGACGTCTTATTTAAATTATTCTAAGATACTAAGCTCTGTATCTACATCGAAGAAGTGAGCTCTGTTCATATCTAAAGCAAATGTTAATTCATCACCCATTTTAATATTTTGTCTTGAGTGAACAATTGCTTTAATACTTTCGCCGTTTAAATCAGTGTGAACAATATATTCAGAACCTAATAATTCAGCTACGATTACTTTTGAAGTAATTTTAGCATGTGAATAAGTTTCTAACACTAGTGGATCATTTGAAATGTTTTCAGGTCTAATTCCTAAAACAACTTCTTTTCCTTCATAACCTAATTCTTTAAGTTTTTCATAGTATCCAACTGGAATCTCTATTTCTCCACCATCTTTTGTAACGAAGTTACCTTCAGAAACTTTTCCTCTCATGAAGTTCATTGTTGGTGCACCAATAAATCCAGCTACAAATAGATTTTTGGATGATCATAAATATCTTTAGGACTACCTACTTGTTGAACTACACCTTTTTTCATAACAACAATTCTGTCGGCCATTGTCATCGCTTCAGTTTGGTCGTGTGTTACATAGATTGTAGTTGCACCTAAAGTATTATGAATTTTAATAATTTCCGCTCTCATGTTACTTCTCAATTTTGCATCTAAGTTTGATAACGGTTCGTCCATAAGGAATACTTGAGGACTTCTTACAATTGCTCTTCCTAATGCAACCCTTTGTCTTTGACCTCCAGAAAGTGCTTTAGGTTTTCTATTTAGAAGCTCTTCTAATCCTAAAATTTTTGCAGCTTCTTCAACTTTTGCTTTAATTACCTCTTTTGGTACTTTTCTAAGTTTAAGAGCGAAACCCATATTGTCAAAAACTGTCATATGAGGATATAAAGCATAACTTTGGAATACCATCGCAATATCTCTATCCTTAGGGTTCAACATCATTAACTAATCTATCACCTATATAGAATTCTCCTTCTGTTATGTCTTCTAAACCTGCAATCATTCTAAGAGTAGTAGATTTTCCCACACCCTGATGGTCCTACAGAATACTACAGAATTCTTTATCTGCTACTTCTAAATTAAAATCTGTCACTGCACAGAAGCCATTATCATATTTTTTTATAAATATTCTTTAATGATAAACTTGCCATATTAGCCTCCTATAAATTTAATATTTATCTTGTCACTAAAAATAGTATCACATATGAAACCGTTTGTAAAGATATATATTTAACAATTTAATGTTGTAACTTTACAAAACAACTATTATTTTTCACATTTAATTTAAAACATTAATCAAACTTACTATCTTATTAAATAAAGGGAATACCGCTAAAAAGAACATTTTATAAGAGAAAACAAACATTTTTAAATTATGTTTTTATTGTATTTTTATAAGTTGTTTAGATATTAAATTTAACACATTAACCTTAATCTAATTTTTCTATATCTATTTAAAATATTTATATTTACCTGTTTTCAATTTAAAAATTACCTTTTACTTTAAAAATACTATATTGTAATCGTTTTATAAATGTTTAATTTTAATTTGATTAGTAAATTACTCACTTCCTTTATTATATTTTATTATGAGATACCCTTAATATATTTATATAATAAATAATATAAAACTATAATTTTTTAAAATAAAAAGGCAAGAGCCTATAACTCTTACCTTTTTATAAAAATATTCTAATTAGCGTTTGATGTTGTAGAATGCTTGAACACCTGGGTAAACAGCTGTAGCATCTAATTCATCTTCAATACGTAATAATTGGTTGTATTTAGCAATACGGTCTGTACGGCTAAGAGAACCTGTTTTAATTTGTCCTGCGTTAGTTGCAACTGCGATATCAGAGATTGTAGAATCTTCAGTTTCTCCAGAACGGTGAGAAATTACAGCTGTGTAACGAGCACGTTTAGCCATTTCAATAGCGTTTAGAGTTTCAGTTAAAGTACCGATTTGGTTAACTTTGATTAGGATTGAGTTACCAACACCTTGTTCGATACCTTGTGATAATTTTTTAGTGTTAGTTACGAATAAATCGTCTCCTACTAATTGCACACGGTTACCGATACGGTCTGTAAGTAATTTCCATCCTTCCCAGTCGTTTTCATCCATACCATCTTCAATAGTGATGATTGGGTATTTGTTTACTAATTCTTCTAGGTAGTCAACTTGTTGAGCTGAAGTACGAACTGCTCCACCTTCACCTTCGAATTTAGCGTAGTTGTATACTCCGTTTTCGTAGAATTCAGAAGATGCACAGTCAAATCCTAAGAATACATCTTTACCTGGTTCTAATCCAGCAGCTTTAATTGCAGCTAAGATAGTTTCAACAGCATCTTCAGTTCCTTCGAATGTTGGAGCGAATCCACCTTCATCACCTACTGCAGTTGATAATCCACGGTTGTGTAATAATTTAGCTAAGTTATGGAATACCTCAGCTCCCCAACGTAAAGCTTCTTTGAATGTAGGAGCTCCTACTGGTAAAATCATGAACTCTTGGAATGCGATTGGAGCATCTGAGTGAGATCCACCGTTTACGATGTTCATCATAGGAGTTGGTAATTCTTTAGAGTTAGTTCCTCCTAAGTATCTGTATAGAGGTACTCCTAAAGAATCAGCTGCTGCGTGAGCTACTGCTAAAGATACACCTAAGATAGCGTTAGCTCCTAGACGTCCTTTATTTTCAGTTCCATCTAATTCGATCATAGCGTAGTCAATTCCTACTTGATCAAATACGTCGAATTTACCTTCTAATAAAGGTGCGATTTCTTCATTAACGTTAGTTACAGCTTTAGTTACACCTTTACCTAGGTAACGTCCTTTGTCTCCATCACGTAATTCAACTGCTTCGTATTGTCCAGTTGAGGCTCCTGATGGTACTAATGCACGTCCAAATGCTCCTGATTCAGTTGTTACTTCAACTTCTACAGTTGGGTTACACGTGAATCTAAAACTTCTCTTGCATATACTTCTGCGATAATATCAAATGTTTTTGCTAACATTAACTTTCTCCCTTGTTGTTTAAATTTATAATTTTTATTATACTATAATTTATTTAATTTTGCTAAAAATTAAGATAATTTTGCACCTTCTAAAAGCGCTAGGAATGATTCAGCTTCTAGAGATGCCCCACCTACTAATGCACCATCTACGTCTGGGCAAGATAGGTATTCTTTTACATTTTCAGGTTTAACTGATCCACCGTATTGAATACGAACTTTTTCAGATACTTCTTTTCCATAAAGTCCTTCAACTACGTCACGAACTGCTTTACACATTTTTTGTGCATCTTCTTTTGTAGCAGATTTACCAGTTCCGATAGCCCAAATTGGCTCATAAGCGATGACAGATGAAGCCACTTGTTCTGCTGTTAAATCAGCTAAAGCACCTTTTACTTGAGCACCTACGAATTCAGCAGCTTTTCCTGCTTCGTATGTTTCAAGACTTTCTCCACAACAGATGATTGGTAATAATCCATTAGCAAAAATTGCTTTTGCTTTTTTGTTAATATCTTCATCTGTTTCGTGGAAATAATCACGACGTTCAGAGTGACCGATTACTACATAGTTTACTCCCATTTCAGATAATACTTTAGGTGAAGTTTCACCTGTGAAAGCACCTGAATTTTCAAAGTAACAGTTTTGAGCTGCAACTTTTAATCCAGTTCCTTCCGCTGCACTAAGTAATACACTTAAATCAACAGCTGGAGCTGCAATTCCTGCTTCTACTTTATCTGATGATGGTAATTTCCCAGCAAGAGCTTCAACAAAAGCTTTAGCTTCTTGTGGGTTTTTGTTCATTTTCCAGTTTCCTGCGATAAATGGTAATCTTGACATGATGTTACTCTCCTTAAGTTAAAAAATTATTTATTAGATAATGAGTCAATTCCTGGTAATACTTTTCCTTCTAGATATTCTAGAGAAGCTCCTCCACCTGTAGAAATGTGCGAGAATTTTTCTGCATATCCTAAAGAAATTGCTGCTGTCGCACTATCACCACCACCGATAATAGTAGTAGCACCTTCTAAGTTTGCGATAGCTCACATACACCAATTGTTCCTTTTAGCGAAATTAGACATCCTCGAATACACCCATAGGTCCATTCAGATTACTGTTCTTGCTCCTTCAAGAGTGTTCTTGAATAATTCAACAGATTTCGGCCCGATATCTAATCCTTCTTCATCAGGTTGGATGTCACCTTGTGCTACACGACTTGGTGCATCGTTAGAGAATTCTTTAGCTACTACTGTATCGATTGGTAATACTAATTTTTCTCCAGCTTTTTCCATTAATTCACGAGCATATTCAACTTTATCATCTTCACAAAGTGAAATTCCGATTTCTTTACCTTGTGCTTTCATGAAAGTATAAGCCATACCTCCACCGATGATTACTTTATCAGCTTTTTCTAATAAGTTTTCAATAACTGCAATTTTATCAGAAACTTTTGCTCCACCTAAGATTGCAACAAGTGGTCTTTCTGGATTATCTACTGCTCCTCCGATAAATTTGATTTCTTTATCAACTAAGAATCCTGAAGCAGAGTTCCCTTCACCAATGTTAGATGCAATACCTACGTTTGAAGCGTGTGCACGGTGAGCTGTTCCGAACGCATCGTTTACAGAATACATCCCCTAGAGAAGCCCAATATTTAGCAAGTTCTGGATCGTTTTTAGATTCTTTTTTACCTTCAACGTCTTCGAAACGAGTGTTTTCGAACATTAAGATTTCTCCATCTTTTAATCCTTTAACTGCTTCTTCTAATTCAGCTCCACGAGTTTCAGCTACGAATTTTACTTCTTTACCTAATAATTCTGATAATCTAACAGCAACTGGTGCTAAACTTTTAGATGCTTTGTCAGCTTCTTCTTTAACACGTCCTAAGTGTGAGAATGCTACTACTTTAGCACCTTGGTTTAAAGCATACTCAATTGTTGGTAATGCTGCAGTAATACGATTATCGTTTGTAATTTCACCATCTTTTAAAGGCACGTTGAAATCAACACGCATTAAGACAGTTTTCCCTTGTAAGTTACCTAAGTCTTTGATAGATTTCTTCATGGAAAGCTCCTTTTATTTATATTTTAGAATATGATGAGACAAGATATAAGTCGAAATTGACTTATATCTTATCTATTCTTCTATTATCTATTATAGATTATTTAATTAATCCTGCAAAAGTATTTTTAATGTTCTTACTAATTGAGAAGTGTAAGACATTTCGTTGTCATACCAAGAAACAACTTTAACTAATTGTTTGTCTCCAACTGTTAATACTTTTGTTTGAGTTGCATCGAATAATGATCCGTAAGAGATACCTACGATGTCAGAAGATACGATTGGATCAACATTGTATCCGAATGATTCGTTAGCAGCAGCTTCCATAGCAGCGTTAACTTCTTCAGCTGTTACAGTTTTCTCAACTACAGCTACTAATTCAGTTAATGAACCTGTTGGTACTGGTACACGTTGAGCAGCTCCATCTAATTTTCCGTTTAATTCTGGGATTACTAATCCGATTGCTTTAGCAGCACCAGTTGTGTTTGGCACGATGTTTTCAGCTGCTGCACGAGCACGACGTAAGTCTCCACCACGGTGAGGAGCGTCAAGTGTGTTTTGGTCTCCAGTGTATCCGTGGATTGTAGTCATTAATCCTTCAACTACTGTGAAGTTATCGTAAAGCTTTAGCCATTGGAGCTAAACAGTTAGTTGTACAAGAAGCACCTGAGATAACTGTTTCTGTTCCATCTAGAGTTTCGTGGTTTACGTTGTAAACGATAGTTTTAACGTCGTTTCCACCTGGAGCTGAGATAACAACTTTTTTAGCTCCTGCTTGAATGTGAGCTTCTGCTTTTTCTTTAGAAGTGAAGAATCCAGTACATTCTAATACTACATCGATTCCTAATTCTCCCCATGGTAATTCAGTTGGGTTAGGGGAAATGATGCTTTGATTTCTTTTCCGTTTACTACTAAGCTTCCTTCAGTTGCTGATACTTCCCGTCAAAAACGACCTTGAGTTGTGTCATATTTTAATAAGTGTACTAGTTGATTAACTGGTGTTAAGTCGTTAATCGCTACTACTTCAATTCCTTCTACGTTTTGGATTCTTCTTAATGCAAGACGTCCGATACGTCCAAATCCGTTAATTGCTACTTTTACTGTCATTTTTTAGTTCCTCCTAAAAATTTTTATTAACTTTTTTTATTATTTTTTTGCAAATAGCCTCGTCAATAATCAATGTCGCGTTCTGCTGGTTTAGTATTTAAATAACTATATACTGCATCAGCTTTTTCTTCTTCTCCACTCAACTATTGTAAAGACATTATCAATGCCATCAACATCTTTAAAACTCCATACCCTATAGTGAGGGTTTTAAATATCTCGCTGCCGCTCTCATCAAAATAACTTCCAAATGATTCACAAACAGCTCTTCTAATACTTTTAAAATATCTTTAGAAGATTTTCTTCTATATGCCATTTCAAAAGCATTCCCTATACTATGGATAATTATAGAAGTTTTTCCTATAACATCAAGAGCATTTTTTACAACCGGTTCTTTTTTAAGTTCCTCTAATGCTTTTTGCCCTATATTATCTGGCGCGTGTAATAGTTGAGAACTATGACCAGAATTTTTTGCCATCCTAGAGGCTATATCATTCGCTTGATATTCTGTATTTACGACAGATAGCCCACCTCTTATCGGCGTTATAGTGACATCTTTTCCATAACCAAATGTTTCATTAGCTCTGCCAGCTATATAGTACATTGTACTACCACCACTAACTCCAATTACGCATTCTTTAGTTATCTTAGCATTAACCTTATCCAAGAGCAGGTTAGTCATTTCTTCTCTAGTGGCTTCATTATTTACAAAGTCACCTGCCACAATATGAACTTGTTTTATAGAAAAATGATTTTTTATAAAACTTCTTTCCTTTACAAAAGCATCATTTATAACTGATTCTTTTATCTCCAGCAGAAGCTCTTCTCCTTTTTCCGTAAGATTCATTCCAGTAGCTTTCTTAGTTATTAACCCTAACTTAGATAAAACTTCACATTCTGTACGTAATTGTCTTTCCGTCATATTTATAAAGTTTAATAATGTTTTTCGTCCGACTGGTTGATTAACTTTTATCGCAATCAGCAATTCATACCTATTGCTAAACTTCATAAACATATCAGGTACAAGTCTACTTTGCATATGTAACAAATGTAAAATATCCATCTTATGTTTCCCCTGTTTATTCGAAAGTTTATCCATGGGCACTCCCTGTCCTCTTAGGTCGTTTCACGACCAACTTATCGTAAAAATAAACTTTCTGATTAAAATCATATCAAAGACTTATACAAAATGTCAAGTCTTTTCTATAAATTTAATCAAAAAAATTCATCTTATTTCAATATTGTTAGTAATTCAATTAGAATAATGAAATAAAAATACAAAGACATCATTTCATATTCCTTATAATCAATCGGTAAACTGGAAATATATTGACTAGGATAATTTACCTCGATATCTTTTTTTAAAATTAGCAACATTTATATTATCAAAATTATATCTAGACAATAAATCATTTAATTCTTTTATCACTGTAGTAAAATATTTTCTTTACCTTAGATGAAAAATAAACCATCTGCAAGTGTAACATTCTCAATCACCGACAATACTGACAACAAATCACGTTGTCCATCTTTTGAATTCTCAGAAATTAATCCATATAACTTTTCCAATAAAAGTTTCGGTATTTTTATGTTTCAATTCTAATACTTCAAAATCAATTGTTTCTGTTTTTCTGAACTTTTGGTTTTACGACGTTTTTGTTTTCACCTTTCTTTCCAGCGGCTTTATCAACAAAAACTACAAACTTATCATCTATATCTAATATTTCATGTTTATTAAACTTAAATTCATCATCTAAGTTCTCTAAAGTTTTCTCTTGATCTAATTTTTGGTACGGTCGCTTAAACTTATTATCTTCTAACAGATAAAAATCCTCTATACGACTTATGATATTTAAATTTCAACTCTACACCTCTTTCCTAATTTAAATCATTTAATATACTACCATATTTATAAAAATATTCAACCTTCTATATGTTTCAATAATTCATGATAGTTAGTTTAAAAATATTCCTTTAACCTATCATTACTAATTCCCGCTTCTAATAAAACTAATAATTTTATCCTTGCCTTTTGACCACTTAGACCCGTTGTAAAAATAACTCCCTCTTGCTGGAATCTTTTTCCACCTCCTTCATAATCATAAACATCTTGAGTAACACCGTTAAATGCTCATGAAACAAACACAACAGGTATATTATTTTTTATACATTCTTTAATTGCCGGAACAGTTCTCGGTGGAAGGTTTCCTGCACCTAGCGCTTCAATTACTAATCCATCAGCTCCAAGGTTAGTTACCGCTGTAATAAGCTCCGCTCCCATACCAGCATATGCTTTTAATAAAAATACTTTCTTCCCAAAACCATTTACATCATAGTGTTCCTGTTTAATTAATTTTTGAAAATAAATTACACTATTTTTCGAAACAAGTCCGATAGGACCGAATGTCGGTGTTTGAAATGTCGCAACGTTAGTAGTATGTGTTTTTGTAACATAGGTAGCGGTATGAACCTCATCATTCATAACAACCAATACACCTTTATCACTACTTTCATCACTAATTTGCAACTACTGAAAGAACTTCTCAAATTAGCTAGTCCATCACCTATTTCATTACTAGAACGCATCGCTCCTGTAACTACAATCGGTATATTAACATCCAATGTCAGTTCTAAATAATAGGCAGTTTCTTCAAGCGTATCTGTTCCATGCGTTACCACAACACCATCATATCCCTCGTTTACCGCTTCAAGTATCCTATTTTTTATTCCTAACATCTCATGCTCTGTTATCTGCGGAGAAGCAAGATGGTACAGATCCTCAACTACCAAATCTCCAAGATAAGAAAATATATTCCCTCCAGCTGATATAGGATTTTTATCTGTAGGTGAAACTTTACCTGTTGTCTGATCTTCACTCATAGAAATTGTTCCACCTGTATTTAAGATTAATATTTTCTTCAAATTCCTATCTCCTTTCTATTTTCTATTTTCTTAGATTTTCATAACCATTAACGACTAAATCAACCTTCCCATTACTTGGATCTATTACTAAACCATGAACAGGAACATCCTTAGGTATTAATGGATGATTCATAATCATATTAACATCATGTCCAACACTTTTCTTCAACATCATCAAATCCGTGTAGCCAAAGCATTTAAATCACATGTCAGAATATTGCAAAATATCAAGAGTTTCTTTCCCAACACCCCTAGTCTGCATTTTCTTCATTATCAAATTAGTATCAATATTTTGCATACCACAATCATGATGTCCCATAACTATTATTTCATCTGCTTTTAACATATACACCGCTATTATCAAACTTCTCATTATTGATCCAAACGGGTGTGTCAATATTGCTCCTGCATTTTTAACTACCTTGACATCACCTGAAGATAAATTCAAAGATTTTGTAGCAAGTTCAACTAACCTCATATCCATACACGTAAAACATAACAACTGCCGGATATTTATCTTCTGTTTTATATTTTTCATATTTCTCAAACTTCACGAAATACTCATTGTATTCTAACATTGAATCTAATAGTTTCATCTCGACTCCCCCTTCAAATTCTAATTTTATATGTATAATTATACTATACTTGAAACTTAACAAACTTTCCAAACTAATAAACACTTTAAAAGTGTACTAGATTAATAAAAAGATGTATCGCATGCCTTAAAGTCATACAATACATCTTAATAATTATTAACCCAATCCACCAGATTGTCAGCCTCTTTTGGACCTTTTGAACCTTGTTCATACGTGTATAATGGAGAACCTTGTTCTTCATATTTAGCTATTAACTTATTAACAAATGTCCAAGATTCTACTATTTGATTCCATTGTGAGAACAATGCTCTATCCTCTCTAAAACAAGCATCTAATAATCTTTCGTAAGCCTCAGGTGTATTTATTATATTTTCTAATATACAACTTTGACAAAAATCTAACGAGATTGGCTGTAATTCTTGTTCTGTACCTGGTTTTTAGCATTAAATTGGAAATATACACCTTCTTCAGGTTGGATTTTTATTATTAATACATTTCCTGGAGAAGTCCCTACAGATTTGAACTGAACTACTACTTGAGTTTCTCGTTTTTCTAATTTTTTACCAGTTCTTATAAAGAATGGTACACCTTCCCAACGTTCATTATCTATGAATAATTTAAGTGCAATATATGTTTCTGTTTTAGAATCTGCAGGAATATTTTGTTCTGTAGATATCTACTCATATTGTCTATTACTAAACTTCTGTGAACATCTTCAATCGGTTTAAGAGCAGAAAGAAGATTGTATTGACTCTCGTGAATTCCACGACTTCCTTTTCTTCTTTGGTTCTTCCATAGCTACTAATGAGTAGAACCTGTAATAGGTGATTTTTGAACCATATCTTTTTAAAGCACCACTCTATCGTAATAACTAGCTCTAGTTCTAGCACCTACAGTTTCTACTGCAGTTGTTGAACATTCTCAATAAAATCTTTTATTCCAAATACCTTTAAAGATGATATTTTCAAAACGTAAAGATAGAATATTTTGAATCATCTCTTTTCCTAAGTAATGGTCAATATGATAAATTTCATCTTGGTTAAAGAATTTAGCAAGCTCAGCATTTAAAATTCCAGCTTTTTCTAAATCTTCTCCAAATGGTTTTTCAATAATAACTTTTGCATTATTTTCTGCACAATGTTTTTTCAAGCCATTTGTTATAGTTATAAAGAATGACGGAGCTACTGCAAAATAGTAAACTATGATTTTGTATATCTTGTTCAACATAAAATGCTTGTAACATCTCATAGTCATCTTCGTTTGTCATATCCATTTTGAAATAGATAATTCTTTTAGCATATTCATCAAATTGTTCATCGTCAAATTTAGTACGTGCATACTCTTTTACCCACGTACGAGCAATATCTATATATTCTGATTGCGTATAAGCTCTACGACCAATCACAACTATCTTAAAATCATCAGCTAATTTCCTAATACATTTTAAGTTATATAATGCAGGTAACAGTTTTTCTATATAGTAAGCATCCCTGTTCCTCCAAAGAGTGTTATTGCTGTTTTATTTTTCATTGTTTCCAACCCAGTCATAGTGATAATTTCCTCTTTATCTGTTCTTTTCGAAAGTATGTGTCTCCAAAAATAGTCACGTTGTGCTTAGAATTAGGGTTAGCACCACTATTAGCAGTAGTATAAATGTCTAAATATGATACTGCTGAAGTCACTTAGCACTTAGTGGTAATCTATTAGTAATCGCTAATGCTGCAACTTCACGTAAACTATCTTGTCTTGTTTCAATAACTTCTTTAAAGAATGGATCAAAGATTAAATTTTCTAATTTTGGATTATTTTGGTATGCTTCGATAATGTTTTGTAAAATTTTCGCTTGAATAATACATCCACCACGGAAAATTTTTAGCAATTTGTAGAATAATCAAATGTCCAATTATATTCTTTTTCAGCAGCTTGTAATAATTTGAATCCTTGTGCATAAGATACAATTTTTGAAATAAATAAAGCATCTTTTACAATATTTTTTAGTCTTTCTTTATCTTCAACTACTGCATAAGGTTTACGAGCAAATTCTTTTTCAGCACGTACGCTCTTCTTTAAGATTTGACATATATCTTCCATTTAACGCAGCTGTAATAACTGATACATCAATTCCTAAATCAATAGCTTGTTCGTTAGTCCATTTCCCAGTACCTTTTTGTTGAGATTTATCTCAAGATTTTATCTACTAAGTAGCTTCCATCTTCTTCTTTTACTTTGAAGATGTTTGCTGTAATTTCAATTAGATAAGATTCTAATTCACCTTTATTCCATTCTTCAAATGTTTTTGTAATTCTTCATTAGTGAAAACCACCTAGGTGATTTAAGAACTTTGTATGCTTCAGAAATTAATTGCATATCTCCATATTCGATACCATTTGAACCATTTTTCACATAGTGACCTGCTCCACCAGTTGAAGTATAACTCAACAAGGAACATCGTTAACCTTAGCCGCAATAGCTTCTAAAATAGGACGAATTTCTTCGTAAGCTTTTTCATCACCACCAGGCATTAAAGCAGGACCGAATCTAGCACCTTCTTCTCCTCCAGATACACCTACACCAAAGTAGTTAATTCCTTTTTCTAATAATAGATCATATCTTCTTTGAGTATCTTTAAAGAATGAGTTCCCTCCATCTATAATGATATCCTCTTTATCAAGAAGCGGTGTTAATTGTTCAATTAAGCTATCAACAGCAAATCCTGCTTTAACCATTAAAACAATTTTTCTAGGTTTTTCTAATCCATCGATTAATTCTTGTAGTGAATATCTACCTACTACATTTTCATGTGGGTGCTCTGCTAACATTTTATCAACAACAGATGTTGTTCTATTAAATACTGCAACTTTAAATCCACTGTCAGCAATATTTTAATGCTAGGTTACTTCCATTACTGATAAACCGATAACTCCAATATTTTGTTTCATTAATGAACTCCTAATGTTTCTTACCTAAGATTATACCACCAAATATACTGACAATGGAAATATTTTTGCTCAGAAAAATTTTTACTATTATTTATATATACTTGCTTAATACATTAAAAATATAATTTAATATTAATCTGTAATAATTCTAAATTTTCTTTTTAAAAATTTCATGAAAAGAATTTTTAATTATGTATGCGTTTTAAGTGCTATATTACAGAAGTTTTATTTTAGTCTAAATTCTATAACTTCAACTAATTTTCCTTACTTTTTAAAAAATAAAAATACATTATAATAAATCCATCTTTTATCTATGTTTAAAATATAAATATACATCAAGAATATAAACAAAACACTTGCTTCTTAATTTTTCATAATATATAATGTTAGTAAAAGAAATGGTAACGTTTACTTATCAAAAAGGATAAAGGAGAATTAAACTATGAGTGAAGTTAAAGTTTTGAAAAATTTTATTAACTGGGAATTTGAAGATAATTCAAATTATGACTATATTAACGTATTAAACCCTTCTACTGAGGAGTTATTGCAAAATCCTTCTTCTTCAGAAGCTGATGTAGACCGTACAATTGATGTTGCTGAAGTTGCACAGCGTGATTGGGGAAAAATTACCTGCAGTTCAAAGAGTGTGCTTACCTTGAAAACTTGTATGAACGTATTCGTGAACACGAACCTGAAATTACACAAACTATTGTTAACGAAGGTGGTAAAACTTTCGATTTAGCTAAGGTTGAAGGTATTATTTACAGCTGATTACTTAGATTATATGGCTGAATGGGCTAGAAGATATGAAGGGGAAATTATTCAAAGTGATAGACAAGATGAGCACATCTTCTTATTCAAACGCCCTCACGGAGTAACTACTGGTATTTTACCTTGGAACTTCCCATTCTTCTTAATTGCTAGAAAAGCGGCACTAGCATTACTTACTGGTACAGTTGTCATTAGAAAGCCAAGTCAATTAACTCAATAAATGCTGATATTTTTCGCTGAAATCTGCATAGAGTTGGTCTTCAAAAAGGTATCCTTAATATTATTCACGGACGTGGATCATTGTAGGAAATAGATTAGCTTCTCAACCCTAAAGTTGGCTTAGTAAGTTTAACAGGTAGCTTAACAGCTGGACAAGAAGTTATGAGAGTTGCTGCTGAAAACATCACTAATGTTTCTTTAGAACTTGGAGGAAAAGCCCCAGCTATCGTATTTAAAGACGCAGATTTAAATCTTGCAGCAAAAGCGATTGTAGCGTCTCGTCTAATTAACTCAGGACAAGTTTGTAACTGTGCAGAAAGAGTATATGTTCATGAAGATGTTAAAGATGAATTCGAAAAAATCTTATTCACTGAACTTGATAAAGTTAAATTCGGTGACCCTAACAAAGAAGGTGGTTTAGATTACGGTCCACTTATCGAAAAACGTGCTGTAGACGCTGTTGCAGAAAAAGTTGCTTATGCAGTAAAACAAGGTGCTACTCTATCATATGGTGGAACTCGTGATGAAAATCAAGTAGGATACTTCTTTGGACCAACTGTTTTAACAGATGTAACTAACGAAATGAAAATTATGAAGGAAGAAACATTCGGACCTGTAATTCCAGTAGCAACATTCAAAACTTTAGAAGAAGTATTAGAATATGCAAATGATTCAGAATATGGATTAACATCGTCAGTTTACACTACTAACCTAAATACTGCATTCAAAGCTGTAAATGGTCTGAAATTTGGAGAAACATACATCAACCGTGAAAACTTCGAAGCTATGCAAGGATTCCATGCTGGACGTCGTAAATCTGGTATCGGTGGAGCTGACGGTAAACATGGTTTAGAAGAATACCTAACTACTCAAGTTGTTTACATGCAATTAGATAATGAATAATCTATAAAAATATAATTAATAATTAAAAATTAAATCACCATATTTAAGTAATCTTACTTGAGTGTGGTGATTACTTATAATATATATATCCTCCCTACTTCCCTTTTTACTGTTGCTAAATAAATCAACTAATCAGAAGTTTTCAAAAATTGTTGACAAATTTTTCAGATAAATGTTAAGATTTTAATTAAAATTAATAAAAGGAGCTACTCAATAATGAAAACTAAAATTTTAACTAGTAAAGAGAATACTTTTTCGTGCCATTTTAGCTAGCACTTATATCTCATAGCATTGTAGATATAAGTGCAGCGAGTATCTACAATGGCTAGATTAAATATGTTTTTCAAAGCCATTGGTAAAAATACTAAATGGCCTTGGTATAGTTTTATATATATTTTAAAAGCTATTTAGTATTTTCTAAATAGCTTTTATTTTTACTAAACAATTAACAGGAGGAAAAATTTTATGTCAGAAAAATTCAAAATGGAGTTCTAAAATAGGGTTTCATACTTGCTTCAGCTGGATCCGCAATAGGTTTAGGTGCAGTGTGGAAATTCCCATATATGACAGCAGCAAATGGTGGAGGTGGATTCTTACTAGTCTTCCTTATCTTTACACTTCTAATTGGTCTACCACTACTTCTTGCTGAATTCGTACTTGGTCGTGGTGCTGGAGTATCAGCGATTAAAACTTTTGGTAAATTAGGAAAAACAAAAATTATAACATTATTGGTTATATTGGTGGATTCGCCCTATTCATTTTACTTTCTTTCTATAGTGTTATTGGTGGATGGATTTTAGTATACTTAGGAATTTCAATCGCTGATGCCTTAGGAATTCATGCTACTAGCGATCATGCAGTGCTATTCGTAAGTATTATTTCTAATTCTTGGATTGCATTAGGTGCACAAGCTTTATTCATTATATTAAATATTCTTATAGTATCACGCGGGGTGCAAAAAGGTATTGAAAAAGCATCAAAAATCATGATGCCATTACTATTCATCATATTCCTAATAATAATCGCTAGATCATTAACGCTACCAAATGCAATGAGTGGAGTAACTTACTTCCTAAAACCTGATTTTTCTAAAATCACAAGCTCTGGTATTTTATTCGCTTGGTCAATCATTCTTCGCTCTTTCTATCGAGGGTTACAGCTATGCTAACTTATGCATCATACCTAGATAGAAGAACTAACCTGGTTCAGTCAGGTATTTCGGTTGTATTAATGAACATTGCCGTTTCTATAATGGCTGGATTAGCAATCTTCCCTGCGATGAGTTCATTCGGGATGGAATCTGAAGGTGGTCCGAGTTTATTATTCATCGTATTACCACAATTGTTCAATAATATGGCATTCAGTAAAATTTTCACCATCCTATTCTTAATATTATTCTTATTCCTACTATTACTTCATCTGTAGTTATGTTAGAAATCAATGTAGGAAATATTGCTAATCAAAAATACCAACCGTACTAAATTTAGTGTAATCATCGGAATCTTAACTTTCATAGTTGGAATTCGTCTGCTCTATCTTACGGTTCATTATCTAATACATTGATATTCGGAAAGAAACAATTTTTCGATTTAATGGACTTCTTAGTATCAAATATACTTATGCCACTTGGTTGCTTAGCATTATCAGTATTCACCAGGATATGTACTTGATAAAAAGTAGCTTTAGAACAATTACATTGATGAAAAATAATAGCTTAGTATTATTCAAAACATGGTTATTCCTATTAAGATATATACTACCACAGTTATTATTCTTATCGTTTGTAGCGACAATTTTTCTAATCTAATTTAAAAATAATATGGGTGATTCAAAAATAATGGGGTGATTCAAAAAGTCAATGATCTTAGAAAAGCGATTTTGTCGAGCTTCTACCTATCTGTTGAATCACTCTTATTTTATAGCGTTTTTAAATATTTTTATAAATAAACTATAATTATTGACATACGTTTTTCAATAGTGCTATTATTAAGTCATGAATTAAATATTTCTTCGGGGTCGGGTGTAATTCCCAGCCGGCGGTGACTAGTTTTCTAGAAGTCCGTGAGCGCAAGCTGATGCGGTGAGATTCCAGAACCGACGGTAGAAGTCTGGATGGGGAGAAGAATAATAGCATTAAGATAAATATATCTCATACTACTGATAATATACAACCTAGATGATATTATAATTATACATTCAGAACTTATCGAGATAAAAACAGACCATCAATCGATTAATTTAGAAAGTTTTCAAAGTTTAATCGGGTTTTTATTTATAAAGGAGTTGATACTATGCATGAATATTTTATGAGATCTTGCTCTATTAGAGGCTAAACGTGGTACAAAAACTATACATACAAATCCTCTAGTTGGTGCGATTATAGTAAAAGATAATAAAATTGTCGCAAGAGGTGCACACCTTAGATACGAGGTGTGAACATGCTGATGCTATTTCTACCTTGTAAAACTCCTGAAAAATATTTAATTCAACTCTATACGTCACATTAGAACCGTATGTAACCACAAAGGAAAACAACCCCCTTGTACAAAAGCCATATTGAAAATGGGTATCTCTAAAGTTGTTGTGGCTCAATTAGATCCTAATCCAATAGTTAGTGGTAAAGGAATTAAATTCTTACGTGATAATGGAATTGAAGTAATAACTGGTGTCTTGGAAAAAGAAGCTTATAATCTAAATTACGCTTATAATTTATTCCATACAAAATAGACCTTATGTAGTCTTAAAACAAGCTACCAGTCTTGATGGAGAAATTAGCCATTACTAATGAAAGAACTCAAATAACAGGAAAAGAAGTATATGATTTTGTTAGAAGCGAACGTGACAATTATCAAGCTATTCTTGTTGGAACAAAAACTGTGTTAATAGATAATCCAAAATTAACTGGAGCCAACACATCATTGTACCCACCAAAAAGAATCATATTAGATAAAGAAGGTTCGATTTTTCCAACATAAAGGGTTAAATCTCTTTAAAGACAATTCTTCTGAAGTTATAATTTTTCAAAATATAAAAAGAAACTTACCTTCACATGTAACTATCATTACGCCTAAAGAATTCACTATCAGAAATTCTAACTGAAATTGCAAAACTTGGTACACAGTCAGTTTATGTAGAAGTGGTCCTTGTATCCACGATCGATTTCCCTTGCTAGTGGCTACTGGGATGAAGTAATTTCATATATTTCCCCTACACTCATAGGAGAAATAATACTTCATCATTTAGTAGTAATAGACCTACAAATGAAAAATCACTTTACACGATATTAATGTTATAAAACTCGGTGAAGATATACGAATCTCAGGAAGGAAAGAAAGTCAATGTTTGCAGGATTAATAAAAGAACAAGGGAAAATAGTAAAAATTATAAAATCAAGTCACAGTATAAAATTAACGATACAAGCAAGTAAAATTTACTAGAGACATATAAGATTGGTGATAGTATGGCGGTAAATGGTGTATGTTTAACCTGTGTTCAAAAAAGCTCATCACAATTCACAGTTGATATTATGCCTGAGACTTATAAGAGAACAACATTTAAAGAGCTAAAAGTAAATGACTCTGTAAATCTTGAACCTGCAATGGGACATTCAGATAGATTCGAAGGACATATCGTTTCAGGTCACAGTGATGGCTTAGCACAATTAGCAGCAAGACAAAAAGATGAAAATGCTATTCTTCTATCTTTTGCTTATCCAAGTAAATTCCAAGGAGAAATCATTAATCAAGGCTCAATTACTATAAACGGAATAAGTTTAACCGTAGTAACTTGTGACAATAATAAATTTACCGTTTCGTTAATTCCACATACTGCAAAACATACAAATCTAGAAAAATTGAAAATTGGTGACAATGTAAATATTGAGACCGATATTCTAGCAAAATACATAAAAGCTCAATTAAAATTATTTGGAGGAAAGTTAAATGATTAATAATATAAGACAAGCAATCGAAGACTTAAAAGCTGGAAAATTAATTGTTCTTATCGATGATGATGACAGAGAAGCAGAAGGAGATTTAGTCGGTTTAGCTGAACTAGTTACAGGAGAAAATGTAAACTTCATGACAAAACACGCCCGTGGTTTAATTTGCGCACCTGTTTCAACTGAAATAGCTCAACGTTTGAATCTACACTCAATGCTAGATAAAAATACAGATCCTCATGAGACTGCATTTACAGTAAGTGTTGATTATAAAACATCAACAACAGGAATCTCTGCTTTTGAAAGAGCAACTACTATAAAAGTATTAGCAAATCCTAATTCAAGACCAGAAGATTTTAATAGACCTGGACACATGTTCCCTCTTATAGGGCGTGATGGTGGAATAAAAGTTCGCCGTGGTCACACAGAGGCTAGCCTAGATTTAGCAAGATTAGCTAACAGCACTGAAGCTTCGTACATCTGTGAAATTATGAATGAAGATGGCACTATGGCTAGAAGAGATGACTTGTGTGAATTCGCTAAAAAATGGAATTTAACAGTTGTTGACTTAGACGAACTAACACGTTTTTTGTCATTTGAAGACAGCGTTAAAGTAAAGCTTCCAACAGAATTTGGAGACTTTGATTTACAGCTGTTCGAAGATGAATTTAATAAAGAACATTTAATTATTAGTAAAGGAGATTTAGCTTCTGAAGAACCATTACTTATACGTGTTCACTCAGAGTGTTTAACAGGTGATATATTCGCTTCTCATAGATGCGACTGTGGTGAACAACTACACGCAGCACTTCAAAAAATCTCAGAACTTGGCCGAGGAGCTGTTCTATATTTAAGACAAGAAGGTCGAGGAATCGGACTGAGAAATAAACTTCTTGCTTACCAACTACAAGAACAAGGTGTTGATACGTACGATGCAAATGTTCAATTAGGTTTTGCACCTGATGAAAGAGATTATAGTATTGCAGTAGACATACTAGACTACTTAGGAATACAATCTGTAAAACTACTTACTAACAATCCTGACAAAGTAGAACAACTAAGCGCTTTGGGAATAAACATAGTCGATCGTGAACCGATTAAAATAAAACCACATAAAGAAAATAAACACTATTTACAAATAAAATAAAAATTTAATCACTTTTTAGATATATAAGGAGAATATTATTATGACAACATTTGAAGGAAAATTTATAGGTAAAAGATATTAAAGTAGCAATTGTAGTAGCACGTTTTTAACGAGTTCATCACATCTAAATTATTAGGGTGGAGCTAAAGATACATTAATTAGAAATGAAGTAAAAAGAAAACATCGATGTATACTGGGTTCCAGGAGCATTTGAAATTCCATTTATTACTAAAAATTAGTGGCTACAAATAAATACGATGGTATTGTTACATTAGGAAGCATTATCCGTGGAAGTACTAGTCACTATGACCTAGTTTGCAATGAAGTGGCTAAAGGTGTAGGACAAATTAACCTTAACAGCGAAATACCTGTAATGTTCGGTGTTATTACTACTGAAGATATCGATCAAGCTATCGAAAGAGCTGGTTCAAAAGCCGGAAACAAAGGTAGTGAATGTGCTCAAGGTCTTCTTGAAATGATTGACTTAACTAAACAAATTTAAAACTATAGGTTATATAAGAAAGCAGGAGCATAGGTCTAAATCCAACTCCAGCTTTCTTTTGTATACTAAGATGTAAAATAAAGCTAGGAACTTGAACTTCAAGCTCCTAGCTTCTTATTATCTATATTATTATTTAGAATAGTTTGGACTTTCTTTTGTAATTTGAACGTCGTGTGGGTGGGATTCGATTAATCCAGCACCTGTCATACGAACAAATTGTGAGTTTTCACGAAGTGCACGTAAGTCACGTGAACCAGTATAACCCATACCTGCACGTAATCCACCAATGATTTGATAAATTGTTTCAGAAACAGCACCTTTATAAGGTGTACGTCCTTCAATTCCTTCTGGAACTAATTTCTTACCATCTTCTTGGAAGTAACGGTCTTTAGATCCTTTTTCCATTGCAGAAATTGATCCCATTCCACGGTATGCTTTAAACGTTCTACCTTGGAAGATTTCTAATTCACCTGGTGATTCTTCACAACCAGCAAGCATAGATCCTAGCATTACTGCGTGTCCACCAGCAGCAATAGCTTTTACTACGTCTCCAGTATATTTAATTCCACCATCAGCGATGATTGTTTTTCCTAATTCACGAGCTACTGTTGCACAATCGTAAATAGCTGTGATTTGTGGAACTCCTACCCCTGCAACTACACGTGTAGTACAGATTGAACCAGGTCCAATACCAACTTTAACAACATCTGCTCCAGCTTCAAATAAATCACGGGCCGCTTCTCCTGTTGCTACATTTCCTGCGATAATATCTAAATCAGGATAGTTAGTTCTTAATGTCTTAACTGCATCTAATACCCCTTTAGAGTGTCCATGAGCAGTATCAACTACGATAGCATCAACTCCAGCTTCTACTAAAGCATCAACACGATCAACTGTATCGTTAGTAATACCTACAGACGCGGCTACTAAAAGACGCCCTTTAGTATCTTTTGCTGAGTTAGGATATTTAGCTAATTTTTCAATATCTTTAATAGTAATTAATCCTGTTAATTTACCTGATTCATCAGTTAAAATTAGTTTTTCAATTTTGTGGCTACGTAAAATTACACTAGCTTCTTCTAGCGTAGTTTTTTCTGGAGCAGTAATAAGGTGCTCTTTAGTCATTACTTCGCTAATTTTAATATCAAAGTCAGTTAAGAATCTCATATCTCGGTTTGTGATGATTCCGACAACTTTCATATCATCTTCATTGTTTACAATTGGTACACCTGAAATTTTGTATTGTTGCATTAAGTTTTCTGCTTCATATACTAGACTATCTGGCGTAAGGAAGAAAGGATCTGTAATAACTCCACTTTCTGAACGTTTAACTTTTCTTACTTGTTCGGCTTGTTCTTCAATAGTCATGTTTTTGTGGATAACACCGATTCCACCTTCGCGAGCCATTGCTATTGCCATTTTGTGTTCTGTTACTGTATCCATCGCAGCAGAAATAATCGGTACTGATAGTTTAATTTTCTCCGTTAAATTAACTTTTAAATCAACTTTTTTAGGTAAAATATCACTTTTTGCTGGTACTAATAGTACGTCATCAAATGTTAAACCTTCTTTTTGAAATTTATTTTTCCCACATTTTATTTTTATCCTTTTCTTATTTCTCGTCATCAGCTTTATTAAATTTAACTTCATTATTCTCTAGAGAAGCGATTCTACATAAAGAACAAACATTGACATTTTTTTCATCTAATAGTTTTCTGCCATCTTGGAAACTTTTTTCAACAAGGATACCTACACCTACCGTTTCGGCACCAGCTTTTTCAACTATTTCCATAAGACCTAAAGTAGCTTGACCATTAGCAAGAAAATCGTCAATGATTAGAACTTTATCATCTTTATTAATGAATTTTTCTGAAACTACTATAGTATTAGTTATATTCTTCGTATAGCTATGAACTTCAGCAGTGTATACATCATTGTTTTTTAGTGTCGATGGCTTACTTTTTTTAGCAAAAACCATTGGCACACTAAACAAATTAGCAACCATAATCGCCGGAGCTATCCCACTTGCTTCAATAGTCAAAATCTTTGTTATCTTCTCTTTTTTAAAATACTCATAAAAAGATTCTGCCATTTTCATCATTAAACCAGCATCAATTTGATGGTTTAAAAATGAATCAACTTTTAGGACATTATTATCATAAACTTTACCATCGGTAATAACCATTTCTCTTAGTAATTCCATAACTCCTCCTATATAAACTTTGAGTAATTTTATTAATGATACCAAACTTTTATCAAAAATTCAGAGCCTAATGAAATGTTAATCATTAAGGCTCTTTATTCCTAATATTATTTTTAAAATTGTCTAATAACTCTGTTATTTCTTTTTGAGAAAAATGATATTTTTCTTTTACAGAATGCACAAACTAACTCTGTAGTCTCCTGTTTGGCAATATCTTCTAATTCTTCTTTCCCTAACGTTACTAGAGCATCAGCATAGCGCTCTTTAGAACATGTACATTTTAAATACTACATCATTTTTATGTAATATACGATAATTTTTCTTCACCACCGAAGATAATATTAGCAATCTCTTCAGGAGTTTTACCTTCATGAATAACGTGTGAAATTGGTTTAATATTACTAATTGCTTTTTCTATTTTTGTTATTGTCTCATTGGTAGCATTTGGTAAAAGACTTGTAAAATAAAATCCTCCAGCAGCTATTACAGAATTATCAGTTTCTACCAATACCCTAAAAGATACTGCAGAAGGTACTTGTTCACTAGCAGCAAAGTAGTAAGTGAAATCTTCTGCGATTTCTCCTGATACTATTGGCGATGTAGTAGTATACTTTTCATTTAAGCCTAGATCACGTACTACCGTGATATTCCCTCCACCTACTACTCCTTTTACGTCAAGTTTACCTTGAGCATTACTTGGGATATGCACTTGCATATTTTTAGCGTATGCTGTAGTCTCACCAAGCTCATTTGATGATGCGTATATAGTTCCGACAGGTCCATCTCCACGCACTGCAACATCAATCTTATCTCCACTCTTAAGCATCGCTCCCATCATTGTTGTAGCTGTAGCTGTACGCCCTACTGCTGCTATTGCGGTTGGATAAGCATCGTGTCTTTTGTCTAATTTCTTCTACTAAATCTGTAGTTTTTGTTACAAAAATCTAATTTCATCGTTAAAGGCTAATCCTCTAATCAAATAATCTTTCATTAAAATAAATTCCTTTCAATTCTAGAACTTTTAAATATTTCTTACGATGTTCTATTATACATTTTAATTTTTAATTATTGTCTATTTATTTCTTCTTTATAAATTTTTATAATTAGCGATGAACTCTTCCATTTTCTTTTTATGCTTGCTGTAAATAACGTTCTCTGTCTATCTTCGTTAGTTAAAAAGCCTTCTTCTACCATCTTATCAAAAATATTGCTCTAAAAAGTCATAATAACCATTGACATTCATTAAAAATACATGGCGCATCTTTTTTACCTACTCGAACCCATGAAATTACCTGCGATATTTCCTCTAGCGTTCCCGGCCCCCCAGGTAAAGCAATAAAAACATCCCCAAGATCAACAAGTTTAGTTTTTCTCACCGACATATCATCAACAACAATCAGTTCATTAATATCATTGTGGCTGATTTCTCTGTCTACTAAAAATTGTGGCATTATCCCTATGACTTCTCCACCATCGTCTAAGACAGTATCAGCAATAATCCCCATCAGACCTGCTTTGCCACCACCATATACTAAAGTATGATTATTTCTAGCAATCCACTCACCAAGTTCTATTGCGTTTTCTTTATACAATTCACTCTTCCCATTATTTGCTCCACAAAAACGGTAATTCTCATATCAACTTATCTCCTTTTTAAAATATACTAAAATCTTAATTCATCAAATACAGGTATAAAAGATATGGTTGACCCAAAAAGTCCTAAAAATTTAACAAAGTTCATATGAAAACTCATAGATGCAGTCGTTTATTGATATCTAAATAAAGACTTTTAGATACCTAATAAACTTTGCCGGAGGGCGACTCAACAAAATCTATTCCTTCGAAGTACGATTTTTGAGTCACTATCTTCTCATTATTCATTTTATATAGTTCAATTATGCCTTTTAAATGTTAATTCTTCATCAACAATATCAACTACATCGCTATACTTTAGCTATAAATTTAGATAAACCTCCAGTTAAAAACTACTTTATAGTCCTCACCTAAATCTTGCTGTAAATGTTTAATAATATTTCTCAAATTGACCTAAGAATCCATAAAAATAATCCAGCTTGCATCTGACTTGTTGTATCCATACCCTAAAGTGATGTGTCCACTGCTTCAAAACTCAACTCTCGGCAACTTAGCGGCCCTTGAATATAATGCTTCTGCACTAATATTCATCCCCGGACAAATAATTCCACCACGATAATTCATATCTTCATCTATACAATCAAATGTAGTAGCTGTTCCAAAAATCAACAACTATAGCCGGTAGATATTCGCTAACTTTCGCACCGACAATATCAACTACCGATCGGCACCCTAATTTACTACTATACGGTACCCGGTACTTTTTATACCTGTATTTATATCCCCTGAAAACAATAATCAGTTCTTTTTCTAAAATATTTTTCTTACTTAATAATTCCAAAGCGAACATCATTTTTGGAACTACACTCGATATTACAACTCCATCAAAATCTTCAAAACTTAATTCCTTTATCAACAAAGAAATTTCGAATAATAACATACAATTCATCTTCTGTTTTGTATTATCAGTCGCTATACGCTACGAATGAAGCATTTATAATCACTCCCAAAAACACCAAGTACTATATTCGTATTTCCTACATCTAATGCAAAAATCATCTTTTTATCTCCTATGATTTACTTATTTTAAGAACGATTATATTATACCACAATTACATCTAATGCAAGTAGTAAAATACAAAACTATACTATATATAATATTAACACTATATATAAAAAGATTATTGACTAATTTAGCCAACAATCTTTTATATATTATCTTTTAGATAATGACTCTCTATATTTAAGAGTGTCATTTTTCACTAGATGTTTTTAAATATTCTAATGAAATAACTTGTATCGAAGTACCCAATATAATCTGCTACTTCTGAAATTGAAAAAAATCAGTATTTGCTAGTAAATAGCATGCATTAGAAATACGTTTATCATGAATATAATCTACAATACTAATTCCCATATCTTTATTAAAGATAGAAGACAGATAACTCTTATAACACCCTAAGTAATCACTTACGTTATCTAAACTAATTTTTCTGAAAATACGATCGTTGATATAAGCAATACAGATTTTACGAACTACAGCTTGTTTATCTTTATTTATTTCTATCAACAAGTAGACAATAACTTCTAATAACATCTTCAGATAAATCATAGTTATCAAGTTTGTTTTTAATTTTAACCCATAGTTCTTCAATTCCTAAGAAATCATCATTGTGTTGTTCTAAAAGAGCATACGTAATAAATCATTCATGTTATAAGATTTTCTACGACGTACGTTAATTCCTTGCTCAACATGGTTTTTCTTCTCACCATGATTTCTACGACGTAAATCGAAAAAAGCATATTAACACGAAAATATTACCTTCAACTACAGCTTGTAAAATTTCATGTTTAAACTTAACTTCACTTTCTAGAAATACTATTTAAAGTATGAATTTTTCCTAGATGATGCTCTTCTTACATTTTTCACACTTGAATCTTCTATTAAAACAATTGCATCTAAGAAATCTACATTTTCATCTTCTACTAGTAATTCTATTAGATAGTTGAATTTTTCTAGTGTAATTGGTAATGAAAAATAAACATCACAAATTAATTCACTAATACTGGCACCATATTTTAGTTAATGACTCTTGGAAATAATTTAGTTGGAATTAAATACTCTAAGAAAGGTGTAATTAAATAGAAATTATCATCATTATCACCAGGAATAAATAAACATGAAATTCCCTAAACCACTTTGGCATTTTAACAAGCTTTCCTGCATATAACCCTTCTTTAATCTTAGGTAGATTTCTCTTTGATAAATCTACTAAAAATACTACTTAATTGTTCTTCACCTAAGTTAAGTCGTATTTCTTCATCTGAGTACTTGTACGTTAATACATCTCCATTTAAATCCAAAATATCCTTAATTCGCTCAATCTTTTTTTAATGAACTTCTCATTTTTCTTACCTCCTAACAATTTTATACTCTAATCTATTGTAATATCACGTCTTGCATTTTACAATATAAGAAATTATAAAGAATACAAAACTGTATGCTACTAACATAATAATTAATGCATTTACATTATCAAACTTAAACATTTCTTTTTACAGTGTTACGTCCTGCTTCACTTGAATAGTATGAACTAAATAATGGTACATCAAACATATGATATTTTGCCCATGAGAATTTTGAAACTGCAAATATTGTTAAAGATTGAATTAATCCAGTTCCTAAAAGGGACAGCATAACTAATACCAATGATAGAATTTGTGTTTTAAATACTACACAAACCAATACTACCATCGCTACAAAGAAGATATACACTGCCAATTCAGCTAAGTTTGTAATTATTATTTGTTTAGCAACTGTTCTTCAAAAGTATCCTTCATTCTATAGTATCATTCAAATGATTTAATCCTATTTTATTTTTGAAAAGAATACATAGTTTCTTTTAGTCACGAAAATCAAATACTGTTCCTACTACTAAAGAAAAATAATATAGTTAATAAATGCTAATACTATTTTTGCAGTAAGTATCGCAGAACGTGATTTTGGCTTTTGTATATAAGAACTTAATAGTTCCTTTTGAGTATTCTTGGGATAAATTGTTTTGCTAACATAATTAGTAGAGAATATCGTTGCTGTTCCCGCAGCAACTACTGTTATTCCACTAATATTTTTTTACCGCATCTACTCCATCTTCAAATTGTCTTTTTGTAAAAATAGCTATTTAACAAAATAATCCCAAATGATAGTGAAATATAACCATGTAGTTTTCTTTTTATAATCTTTTTATAAATTCATTTTATTAATAATTTCATTATTTTCTCTCCCCTCCTGTAATTTGTAGGAATCGATCCTCTAATGATGTTTGTTAATTCACGGTGTATCTAATTCAACATTATTAGCTACTAAAGTAAGTAATGATACGAGCCTTTTTCTTCACGATTTAGATTTTCAAATACAAATCCATCTTTAGTCAGTTGATATCTAACCCCTAGTTCTCTTACTAATAATTCTGTTTTTTCAACATCATGTGTTGAAATTAATGTTTTAACGACTTCATCTGCTACTAGATTTTCTAATTTATCATCAGCGATAATTTTACCTTTTTCAATTACGATAACTCTATCGCAAAGTTTTTCAATTTCATCAAGAAGATGTGATGAAATTAAAATTGAAACTCCTGTTGCTGCGATTTCTTTAAGTTTATTACGGAAATCTTGTACTCCTTGTGGATCTAATCCATTAACAGGTTCGTCAAGAATAAGAACTTTAGGATCACTTAATAATGCTTGTGCTAGTCCAAGACGTTGACGCATACCTAGTGAATAAGTTTTAACTTTTTTTCTAATTACTTTTTTCAGTCCAACAAATTCAACTAGTTCTTTCATACGTGCTCTTGTTACTTTTTTACCACATACACGTGCAATTTGTTTCAAGTTAGCCCAACCTGACATATAGTTATAAAACTCAGGTGTTTCAATCATAGCTCCAACTTCTTTAAGCATAGAAGTTCTTCCTAAGCCAAGAGGTTTTTCGAAACAATAAACATCACCTTTTGTTTTCTTAGTTAATCCTACCATCATTCTCATGATTGTAGTTTTACCACTTCCATTTGGTCCTAGTAATCCAATTATCTCGCCTTCACGCATATCGAAGGTAATATCTTCAACAATTGTTTTTAAACCTATACGTTTTTTTACCCCTAGCACCTCTAATACTACAGGTTTTTCTTCAACTTTTCCTACTTTTTTCCCTACTAATGCTCCTTCTTTCTCAATTGCTTGTACCAATTCACTTCTATCTAGTACAACTGTTTCGGCATACTCATCAGCTACTTCTTCTGCAACAGCTGGCATAATTACTGTTTCTTCAAGATTTTCTTGTTCATTATGAGTCTTTCTAGTGTAAGTGGAAGAATTTTTCTATATCCACTTGCTTTCTTATTTTTTTCAAGCAGATTTGAATAATCATCTGTTTTTACTATTTTTGCCAATTCATCATTACTTAATATATCTTTATTTTTCTGAATTTGTCATTATTTGTAGAAGATTCCTTTCTCATAAATTTTCTTTTATATTATATCATATTTATACTATTATTTCCATTAAATAATGAATAATTATTTTTTTATTTTTACTACTTTTATCTTGTTATCATTGTAAATCAAAATTTAAGATTTTTCTATTTATAAAAATCTCATAACATTATGAAAAATCTGAAACCCGCATATGCATCAGCATTCATATGTTTTTATATCTATTTATATTTTCTTAAAATTTTGATTATACTTGTACATACTTTATTATAAAAATTCTAAAAAAATTTATAGATAACATTTATCACTTTACTATAACTAATCTACTAATAAAATCTATATTTGTTTTTATAATCACATTTTATGAACCTTTACAATAAAAATTATTATTACAGATATAATATACTTTTTCTCATTTACATAATTCTAATTTTTATTATTCAAATTATATACTATATCAAAAATTAAAATTATATTTCAATTTATGCTATAATATAACTTGAGGGTGATATACTATGAAAAAAAGTACTTAGAAAAATATATACTTAATCGAAATAATTTATCGAAAGACTACAGAGAATCTTCTACTAATTCAATCTTCTCGACATTAGAAAAATGTAGTTTTTCAAAACATCCGAAAAAGATATTTATTTTTTTGTTGGTTTTGACAGTGAAATTCAAACTGAAAATTTCATAAAAAAATGGATAAATAAAAAAACAAATCTTTTGTTCCCGAAAAATAGAAAAATAATAAAATGAATTTAATTCGCTTAAAATCATTGACATGAACTAGAACCTGGGACATTTCGGTAGTACTTGAACCAACTTCATCCGACTACTATGAAGGAGAAATAGACCTAGTAATTACTCCTTCTATCGTATTTGATAAAAATGGATATCGACTTGGGTTACGGTAAAGGATATTACGATAGGTATTTCACTGAAAAATGAATATAGAATCAGCGTTGGTTTATGTTATCACAAATTATTACAAGAAAACGTCCCTAAAGAAGAACACGATAAACAAGTTGATATAATTATTACAGAGGAGAAAACTTTTTATAATAAATGAAGAATATAATAGTAACAACTAGCGTAAAAAAACAACATCAGCTCTAAACAATAAAAGCTCAAAAACTCGCAAACAAATTAAACTTAAGATATATTTTAAGAAATAAAAAAACTATCAAACAACTACTATCAACATCTCAAAGGGGTGCTAGTAGTATAAAAAAATAAATTAAGTTATTTCGAAGAAAATTCAGAGCTATTCTTTCATTTTAGATACAACAGCATTAAAAAAATAAAAAAACTCGGATAACGAACCTTTAGTAGAAATAATTAAAGAAGAAAAAACAAAAATATTCTTGATTGTACTATGGGATTGGCTGGAGATAGCATTTTATTAAGTTATTACAAACATAATGTTACATCTCTTGAAAAAATAATATAATATATTTAATTACAACTAATGGCCTAGAAAATTATATTTCTTCAAACGATGAGATAAATAATGCAATGCGTAAAATTAAAACTAATAATATCGATTGTCTAGATTACTTTAAAAATGTCCAAACGATAACTATGACATAATATATTTTGACCCGATGTTTTCTCATAATATTTTCAGAATCAAATAACCTGGAAGGAATTCTACCATTAGCAGATACAACCTTCCCATACGAAGAATTTATCAAAGAAGCAAAACGTGTCAAAAGAAAAATAATAGTGAAAGCCCATTTTAAAGATATTATTTTCGAAAAATATAATTTCACCAGAATAACAAGAAAAATACGAAGTTTCATTATGGCTTTATTAATATAAAATGAAAAACCAAAAATCAAGCTTTACAGCTTAATTTTTGGTTTTCATTCATTCTTTACAGCTAAGTAGCCATCATAGCCTGTAATTTCTTTAAACTCACGATACAGTGAATTTTCTTCAGATTTTTGCTCGAACTACATTTTTTTAAATTCTTTATACATTGACTTAAACTCTGCAAGTTCAACACCAGCTAAATAACATTCTTCTATTAAATCTAAAAATTTAATAATTACGGTTATTTCTTCTGTATTGTATAAAGTGTAGTCTATAGGATAATTAAATTCCATAATACTACCTACTCAAATGTATATCCAACACCACGAACAGTTCTTAGATTTTTATCATAACCAATTTTTTCGTAGTTCTTTTCTTAACCCTGAAATATAAACCTCAATCGCATTAATAGTCGTTTCTGAATCAACACCCCATACACGATCAAAAAATTTCTTCTTTCTCTAATACAATATTATTATTTATTACAAAGAATGATAATAATTCAAGATATTTTCCTTTAATAGTATCTAACGTTCCACCATTAGATGATACCAATTCATTTTTAAGATCTAATACTAAATCTTTATATGTAATCTCATTCTCACCTTTCAAATTACTTTCACGTTGAAGTAAGTTAGATATAGTTGTTAGTAAAAGAGAAGCATCCGCTACACGTGGTAGATATTCCGTCACTCTATGCTTCATAACTCTAGCCTTTTCTTCCGTTGACTCAGCTATAGTTATTACAATTACTGGTATTTTAAGTTCTTTTTCTTCACGAATATAATCTAATAAATCTATTCCACCCATACCGGGTAAGATACTGTCCGCTATGACAAAATCATATACATTTTCATCGACAAATTTTTGTCCATCTAATCCATTATAACAAACATCGGCATCAAATTTCCCTGCGACTGCAGCCTTCAATGATGCAGCTAATAATTTATCATCTTCAACAATAAGTGCTTTAAGCATCAAAACTCCTCCTCTAATTTTTTAACTTTTATTTCTCTAAAGTAGATATTTTATAACTTTTTCTAAAAAATACAACTAAAAAGTACTATATTTTTTTACTATTTTTCAATTATAAGAAAAATAGATAATACTAGAGATAATAATTCCAACCAAAGCACCACTACTATCTATTAATACATCAATTACATTACCATCACGACCTACTACAAAAGTCTGATGAAATTCATCACTTGAGGCATATAAACCAGAAAATATCTGGCTTAGAATGGCAGTTTTTATAATTTCTATGACTATTAACTTTCATAAATATATTTGATAAATAAGAAAACGAAAAATCCTAAAAATCATGTATTCACTAAAAGTGACCCATTTTTTTCTTACGATTAAATCATTTGAAATTTTCGACGATTCCTCTCCAGCTTGATTAGAAAAATAAAAAAATATAACTATACAAACTAAAATTAATATTATTAATGAAAAAGTATTTCCTATATAAAAAGTTTAATAAAAAAATTTCTCCTTAGTATTTAATTTAATATTTTTCCTACTTTATATCATATCACATTCCCTAACTTAATAATAACATTTGTAAGTAAAATAAGCAATAAAATTACTTCGTTTTTATTTCCCCATCTAAAAATACACAATATTTTCTTCAAATTACAGATATAATGAAAGTAGTTTTCAATTATTATAAAAGAAAATTTAATTTTATATGTTTTCAAACATAATTATTTAAGTACATTTCCTTTCAAAAATTTCATATAATATGTTATAATTAAAGAAAACGAATTCAAAAACATGGAGGTTTATTATGCCACGTATAGTTGCTAAAGGATTTAAAAGAAGATTTAAAAAAAGTTAGTGCTGAACTTTTTCGATACAATTGCAGAAATAATCGAAAGACCAAGAGAAGCATTTACATTAGATTTAATCGAGAGTGTTGCTATTCTTGATGGAGAAGAAATTAGCAGAGCTAATCTTGAAATTGGTTGGGTTCATCGCCCTGTAGAAGTTTGTGAGAAAGTTGCTACTGCTGTAAAATGAACTTTTCAAACCATTGGGATATGAAACTGTAATGATTTCATTTAAAGATATCGATTTAGCATACGAATTTGTATTCAAAAAAATAATTATTAAAAAAAGGAACGTCTAAAATTTTTGATTTTCTTAATCAATTTTTAAACCGTTCCTTTTCCCTTGTAATAAACAAATAAAACCACGATGACTATATAATACCAAGAGACTACTCCTGAATCCCTAAATTTTTTTAAAAGCTGATATAAAAATTCATAGACGCAGTGGTTTACTGATATCTAAATACGCTTTATAAAAGCTTTTTAGATATCTAATAAACTTTGCGAGGATAGCTCGACAAAATCGATTTCTCTGAAATCACGATTTTTGAGTCACTCCCTTTCGAATCACTCCAATTTTTTATCCTTTTTACCTGTGTCTCATACATCTTTTTATAACTACCATCTAAAGATAATAATTGCTCATGAGTTCCACTTTTCTATTACCCTACCTTTTCTAAGGACATAAATCATATCTGCATTTTTTATCGTAGATAACCTATGAGCTATTATGAGAGTTGTTCTTCCTTGTTTCAATTCTTCTATAGCTCGACTTACATTTTGTTCTGTTTCACTATCTATATTAGCCGTTGATTCATCTAAAATTAAGATTTTGGGATCTTTGGCTAATGCTCTAGCTAAACAAATAAGCTGCTTTTTCACCAGTAGAAAAAGTTACTACCACCAACTTCTACTTTTTGAGTTCAACGAACGATTTTCTAAAATAAAATCCCTCCAACTCTAGATAATGCTTCTCTTGCAATTTTTTCATCGTTAGAAGTCGTAATATTTTCAAGTAAAGTACCTTCAAATAAAAATGAATCTTGAAGTACTATCGCCGTTTTTTCTCTTAGATATTCCTTACTATAATCATTTATGTTTCTACCGTTGATTAGGACATTACCTTTAGTAGCACTATAGAATCTCACTATTAGATTCATTATGGTACTCTTACCGCTTCCTGTATGTCCTACAAAGGCTATAGTTTGATTTTCTTTTAATTTCTAGATTCAAATCACGAAGTACATAAAAAAATCATCTTTATAGGCAAAAGACACATTTTCGAATTTAATATTTCCTCGAAATCTTCTTCAACTACTTCACTTGCTTTATCCTCTTCAATTTCCAACTTTAAGTATCTCTTGAATATTTATCAGCTGCTCCTTGAGCTTTTATATAATTAGAAATCCCCATGGTAAAATCAGCAATTCTGTATATAATATCAGTTGTGTAGTTAATAAACATATATACCATTCCCAATGTTACACCGTAGGCATTATTGAAAAGTGAGAATACGCATAGTAATAAACAATACCTATAAAAATTATTATTCTAAATACTCCTGTTATATTATGAAGCAATAAACTATCTACTAGATTCAATTTTTTCCAATATTTATATCTTTCTTCATTGTGTTTATTCAATCTTCAATACTCTCTTTTTCTTTATTGAAAAGCTTTAATAATTTCTAAATTTTGATAATTTTCATTTATAATCCCATTACTTTGAGAAAAATTTTCTTCTATATCCTTTAATACTATCGATTGATAATTTATTATATAATTTTCAAAAACAATATACATTACAGGAAATAGTGCTAACATAAATAATCCAAAATCGAAAATCAACATAAAAATAACACCATATAAGAAAAAAATTATCTTTAGCAGTTATTATTAAAATTTTGAACGAATGTCGAGACAAAAATGTTCTAATCTGATTAACATCACTCGTTATCCTAGATACTACAGAACCAGCTGGCATATTATCAAAATACTTAATAGGTAGACTTTGTATATGGTCGTATACCTGCATCTGAATTCTAACATAAACCTCATTAGCACCCTTTTATTAAGTAAATATTTCTAATATAATTAGAAATTCCCGAGCATAGTAATATTAATCCATAGCCAGCTACTACCACAAATAGATTTTAAAATTATCTGACGTGTCAAATCTCCAGTTATGCCATCAAACACTTTTCGACAGCACGTACACACCAGCAACACCTAATCCCACATTTAATAGTGAAAAAGACAAAACCTATTATATAAGATCTTTTAGCTTTTCTTCATATAAGGAAGAAATTGAAATAACGGATTTTTATTCTTCATCATCTTCTACCCCCTTATTTTGATACTCGTCTAGTTGTCTATACCAAGGGACATTTTCTCAAGAAGCTCATCATGCCTTCCAAAATTTAATATTTTACCATTATCTAATACAACTATCTTATCAGCATGCCTTACTGCAGAAATTCTATGATGCTACTATTATATTTGTCTTCCCTTCTCGAGTTTTTCTTAATATTTTTCTATAATAGTTTTTCTGTATTAGAATCTACCGCACTTAAGCTGTCATCAAGTATTAAGATATCAGGATTAGATAACAATGCTCTTGCTATACCTAAACGTTGTTTTTGTCCACCTGATAGAGATAAACCATTTTCTCCCACAAGAGTATCAATACCATCTTTAAATCCACTAATATCCTTTTTGATATCAGCTTGTTCTAGCACTTCTCCTAATCTATCCTCTTGTTCATATCTATAGAATAGTACATTTTCTTTTATAGATTTTTGAGAAATAATTGATATTCCTGTGGTGCATATCCTATCTTAGTACTTACAGAATAATCATAGTAACGTTCAATACCTTTTTCCATCAAGAAGCAGTATTTTCTTGTATTGGGATATAATCGTAATAGTTGCTTGATAAAATGTCGTTTTCCCACTACCAGTTTTTCCTACTACACCTATAGTTTCACCTTTATTAATAGTAAAATTAATATCTTCTAGCACATGATTATTATCCTCATAACTGAAATTAAAATCTTTAAATTCAATACTACTATTAAACTCAAAATTACTCTCCGCTAAGTCATTATTAACATCAGCTTTTTTATCCGAGATTTCTAGGACTCTTTTGGTAGCTTGACGAACTTCTATAATCATAATAACTAACTCAGATAAAAGCAATGTATGGCCACTGAATCATACCTATAACTACACAGACTGAAATTAACTCTCCTAATGTCATCATACCTAAATTAATAAAGTAAAACCCTCCAGCTACAGCTATAATATAACTTACCGCTAACGATACTGTATTAAGTGGTTGATACACAAGAGTTTTCTTCATGTATTCTTCATTGCTTTTAGCATAACTTCTAAGTTTTCCTACAAAACTATTTCTCACTTTATCTACAAACTATAAGCTCTAATTACTCGAATACCTTTAACATTTTTCTAAAGTTTCTTCTGTAATTTCATCCATAGTTTTCGCCATCTCGTTATAGTACTTTTTCCTGTACCTTACGTCTGCTAACTAAATAAATAGTCTGTAAAATTAATGGTATATGAATCATCAATAAATATATAAAATTTGATTTATTAAATATAAGAACACTTATAAATAAATTGTAAATTATTCCATCAAAAAAATTAATAAAATACCATAACCAAAAAAGTGGTGCAATATAATTTGTAATATCGTTAGTAGATCTACTAATTACCTCACCAATACTAAACTTATTAAAAACACAGGGAGTATGTCTATAAATATCATATTGGATATCATACGTCATATCTTTGATAACTTTATCATAACCTATAAACGTGTAGTATTCTTTAAAGAAATAGACTATATATAGTGCGATCCCAGCCAAGATTATTCTAAGAATTTCATTAACTACACCATTAAAATCAATATTACCACTCGCTATACCATCAACAATATAACTCAATCTATCAGTTGGGATATAACGTAAAAATAATAAGATGCTATCGAAAACTACCAATGCAATTATTATACGTTTTTTTATCTCTATATATAAGACGAGCTATCTTATTTAATATTTGTTTTATTATTTATCGTTGCGTTCACTTATTCACCCTCTTTCCTTCTAGAATTCAATTATATTTTTAATAATTATAACACATTTATCTTTTTAAGGTTTAATAAAAACAAGGGAGTGACTCAAAAAATCGTGATTTCGGAGAAATCGATTTTTGTCGAGTCAATACACTGCTTTTATCTTATTTAGTATTTTCTTTTTAAATTGTTCGATAGCCTCTTTTTGCAAGTTTATCAACAAGTTCATTAAGTTCAACACCAGTATGTGCCTTAACCTTTACAAAACTAACTTTTACTGCTGTCTTCACCTTATTATAAAATTTTACATAATCTTGCGTATAAGGAAGATTTGCTTTCCAATCTCCAACTGCCCACGCTTCTATCCCTTGATAGTCATAAAACAATGTAACCTCTTTAATCTTTTTATCGACAGCATACCACATAACGAATTTTAGCCGCCTCTAATTCTCCAGCAACATTATGTAATTGTGCATAATCTTCTCGATTTCCAGCATGTTTATATTCATGTTTTTTATCGCCATCTACTATGACTACACCTGAACCATATACTCCACTGACTCTGTCAAAACTACCATCGATATAAGCATACACTCCATCAACTTCTTCAATATTTTCAATTTTTTTCTTCATTTCTTTCTAGGAAAGCTTCAGCTTCTGATAAAGTTTTAAAACTTTTATAAACCGCACCTTTAAATCCAGTCACCTGCTCTTTACATTCGTCCCAAGTTGAGAATATTCCTGTTTTTTTACCTTTTTTTACTGCATAAAATTTCGTCATCTTGCTCTCCTTATAAAAAAATATTTCCTTTTAAATTATACTACATGAAAAAAATATTAAGTAAATTTTTAAAAAGAAAATTTTTAAAAACAGACTAAGAAAAAAATTATTTTTTTAGTTTAGATACATTTTTGAAAACAAGAAAAACTATAAACAAGCCTATACAAATATTCTCTTAACTTTTTCACAAATAATAAAAAAACTAAATTTGAAAATATTATTTTTAAATTAATAAGTATAATTTTTTTATTAATTCAGAATATATTATTTTTGTTTTTATATAAAAAGATACTCCCGAGTTTATCACTTGGGAAGAAAAAAATAATAGACAAAAACCAGAAATACCAAGGTGAAAAGTCTATTATTTTTATTTTTGTATTGTTGTAAACGGTTATCTGTGATATAATATAGATATGGCATTTATAAAAGTAACAAAAAACAGAGAAGGCAAACAACACGTATATTTGGTAGAAGGATATCGAGAAGGAGATAAAAAGTAAAACAACGAATAATTCATACTTATGGAAGGCTAGATAAACTTGAACAAGAAGAATCAGGGAATTTTAGAAAGATTAAAAAGAAGCTAAAGAGGAAAAATTTAACAAAGATAGTCATATTGAAATAACATATGATTTAAAATGCTCCTATGAACGAACCAGACAAAATATATGGTTGGAAAATAATAGATTCTATATTCAAAGAACTTAAGATCGATAAATTTTTAGAAAAGTATGAAGACAAAAAGAAGTGACAAAATATCAGATATCCTAAGACTACTAACTATACAAAGAATACTAAAAACCAAACAGTAAAATCTCAACCTATAAAGCTCAAGAAGAACTTTTACGGTAATTGGGATATTAGCTTAAATAGTATATACAGAAGTTTAGATAAATTAGATAAAATAAAAGAAGACTTACAAATTCACCTTCATAAAAGAAATCTCAAAAATAACTAATAGAACTGCAAACTTAGTATTTTTATGATGTAACGAACTACTACTTTGAAAACAGACAGTATAGAAAAATTACAGCACAAAGCTAAATACGATGAATTGTCACAAGAAAAAGCTAGAAAAAGAAATGAGACGAAAAAGGACCAAGTAAAGAACATCGTCCAGAACCAATTATACAGCTGGGGTTAGTTTATGGATACAAACGGAATACCGATAAGTTATAAATTATTCAAAGGAAATCAAACAGATCCAATAACACCTACCAGCGATAGAAACAATAAAAACAATTCGGAATAGAAAGATTAATAGTAGTGGCGGATAAAGCTATGAATAGTTCAAAAAATGTAAGTTATATGTCCGAAGGAAATGATGGATGGGTATTTTCACAAAAAAACATAGAGGAAAAGAGGAGCACCTAAAGATATACAAAACTTCATATTAGAAGATAAAGACTGGGAAGTGAATGAAGAAAATGACCTTCAGCTAGAAATCATTCATAAGAGAAAGAAAAAAATAGAAGGTAAGAAAGTAAAAAGAAAAAGTATTAGTTACTTGGAATAAAAAATACGCTCAAAGAGAGCAAGCAAGACGAGAAGGCGCACTAGATTACGCAAAAAATTAACACAACCCCAACTTTATAGAATGACAAGTAAAAGGTGGAAAGAAATATTTAGAAGTAAGATTAGTGAATCAAAAAACAGGAGAGATTCTACCTTACAAACCAACAATAACATTAGATGAAGACCAAATCAATTTTGATGCACAATTCGACGGGATAAATGTAATAGTGACAAGTGAATTAACAATGTCAGATGAAGAGATAATATCAGCTTACGGAAGCTATCAGAAATAGAAGATTGTTTCAGAGTGACAAAAAAGCCAATTAGAAACAAGACCGGTATATGTAAGAACTCCAGAGCATATACAAGGACATTTTCTAACATGTTTTTTAGCGTTAATACATGTTAGATTATTACAGTATAAAACAAATAAACAAATGAGTTCAGAGCGAATAATAAATGCGTTGAAAACAGCAAAGGCAACAAAATTAAATCAAGGATATTACAGATTACAAGAGAGTGAAGATATGAAATTATTAAATAAGTTACTAGGAATAAAAATGGGAAAAAGGAATAGTAAAACACGAAGAATTAAATAGGTATCCTTTATAATTCGTGTACAACAAATTCCCTGAAAAAACAACCGCTATAAACACTATTGTACCAAGTGTTCATAGCGGTTTTATGTGTTTCTAAGTGATAAACTCGGGATTTTAAATTAATAAGTATAATTTTTATTAATTCAGAATATATTATTTTGTTTTTATATAAAAGATACTGATAATCTATTTCAATTGAAACGTTTTTATGTTATATTTATAGATGTCTATTATTTTTAAAAGGTTGATTTAATAGTCTTTATATAAACAGGGTAAGGAGTTTAATATATCTTTGATTAACCTTGAAAATTTAATATTAGAATAAATTATTACATTATATACAAAAGGAGACATTCCATGAAAACAAATAAATTATTAAAATCAAGTATGAGTGTTGCATTGGCACTTACTATATCTTCTATCACAGCTCAAGCTTGGCCAACAAATAGCAATATAGCAAAAGCTGATTTCGGAGATACTGCAGCCACTCAACAAACTAAAGCTGAGCTAAATGAAATAATAAATAAGATTTTTAACGATCAGTCTATCACAAATAGATACTTGGGAACTACTTTTTTCCACAAAACTTCTAACTTCCCTTATTACCATGTAACATTTGAAAATCACCAAGTTCCCGATGATGTTATTGATACTACCCCTTGGTATAACATGTGGAGCGAAGCTGCCGCCGCAAAAGCGAAACTCGATGCTAATTCATATACAGAAAAAACCGCACAAAATGCAATAAACACTTTGAAATACTATATTCAACTATACAATTTCGATGTAAATCACGACTTAAAAGATGACGGATTTTATACTACTACCGACTTCAAAACACCAACAATGGTAACTGTTTCTAGCGATGGACAACAAGATTTTTTTATAAAAAAAGTAGTAGATAATAAAGAAGAAATTAAAAATCTATTTAAAGAGTCCTTAGTAGGTATCTATAAACAAGGGCAAGATATCGAAATTAATCTTGTTGCTAATCCTGATAAAGTTAGTAAAATTACAAGCTTTGTTGTTAATAAAGTTTCTGGTTTAGATACAAACGTTAAACTAGGTCCTTCTGCTGAAGATCAACATATCGTAGCCTTTAGTGTTCCTGGTGAATTAAAAGCTGAACAATTGGTTGTTTCAAATATGACTTATATTGATAAAAACGGCGCTAAACAACAAACAGGTCCATTTGCTTTAGATATTAACTACTCAGCTGCTAAAAAAAGTAACGAAGCTATCCTAAATATAGAGAAAAATTAAACGAAAAATTCAAAAATTGGATAGACCGAGGTAATAAAGTTAATGAATGGTTACTAACAAAAGAGAATACTTCAGACACAGCTGCAGACTTCTCACAAAGAGCTAAAATTAGCGAAGCTGTAACAAAACTACAAGAATTGAAACGTTCAGATAGCGCTAACTACGATAAACTTTATGAAATTTCTACACCAATTCATGAAATGGAAGACATTGCAACATTAAGAGAAGTACTAGATATTAAAGTTGCAAAAACTATTAGAATATTTTTGACCTTTATAACGAAAAAAACATACACTAAAGAAAGTATTGAAAACTACAAAAATTATATTAAAAGTGTTCCTTCATTGAAAAATACAAGAAACATAAAAGAACTAGTTCAGTTAATTAAAGACTTTGATAATGCGAACTTCACATACTTAAGATACAATACTACAGAACTAAAAAGAATAATCGATATCGCTGACAGAAAAATCAGAAGTGAATACGAACCTGTGTCTCTTGAAAAATTTGATCAAGCTTTAAATCACGCTAAAGACTGGATTAACCAAACAAGCAGTTATAATCCTCAAATTAATGAGACATCAGACCTTGTTAAACAATTAACTGAAGCTATCAACAATCTTACTACAAAAGACGGTAAAAAAGGAGAACCAGTTCCTACCGCACCTGTTGAGAACACTACTAAACCAGCAGAGCCATATAATGTAACTGCAAAATTCGTAGAAAGAGGTAGCGACAAACCTATAAAAACAAGATACAGTCGTGATTTGACAGAACTTATAAAAAATGTAGAAGTTCACGAATTAGGAAACGGTAAAAATGAAGTAATATTAACATTAGAACCTAAAATCATGGGAGGAGCTATTGACTTCGCTCTAGCAGATACTTTCAAATATAACAGTCTAGGAAATACAGATGCCGATGCCGTTGTTTTAGAAACAAAAAATATTGGAGGTCGTGATTACCCTACTAAATTAAAACTTACAGTTGATGCTACTAAGAAAAATATTGAAATAGCACTTCTAGGAAATTTCAATTTTAAAGATTCATTCTCACTAGGAAAAAATGGAATCGATAATTTTACAAGTCCAACAGACTTATATATCGATTACTCTACAAAACTAGAAGCTAAAAAGAATCACCTTTGAAAGCATCGTTAAGAGATAAAATTAATTACTATACAAGTAATTCAGTACAAGATAACTACAAAGATTTAAAACCAGAATTCAAAACTTCATTCAATCAATTAATTACTAAAGGCTCAACAACTTTTAAATAACGATTCACTAACTAAAAAGATGAAGTAGATAACATTATAAATAAACTATTAGATGAAACAACTAAATTAGATTCATTAGCTAATCTTTATAAATCACTTCAAAATGCAAAAATCAGTACGAAAATGATTGGAAGAACAATTCACACTTTACTAGCGAAAGTAAAGCGTTAATTAAAGAAAAATTAGATGCGGTTGAAAGTAAAATTAACTCTCTTGATCCAGTAGATATAGAAGGTAAAAAAGAAACTTACTCAAATGAGTTCGACAAAGAAGGAACTGTAACAGTATACAAAAAACTAGATGAACTAACAGGAGAAGTTCAACATCTTGGAGACTATCTTCGCATCAATACTGATGAACTTTCAGGAGAAATTAAAAAAGCTGAAGAAGCTTACAACAATTCCAACAAAATTACTCAATCAAAACTTAAACTTAGACAATTAATCGATGAAGCAAAAGCATATGTTGCCAACGCCAAACTAACTCCTGAATCAAATGACACTGATGATCAAATAAATACCGATCTAACAGATTACTACAAAGAACAATTCAAATTCGCTATAGAAGACTTAAATGATTCTCAAAACTCTGGAGCAAAACAAGTTTCAGCTAAAGAGCAACTTAAGAATAAAATAGCTGAAGTTGAGTTAATAAAACAAGGTAAAAAAGAACCAGCTGCCTTTGTTACTTTAACTAATGAACTATCAAAAGCTAAAAGAATTATTAAATAATGATACTCTACCGAAGAAGCATTACTAGCTGAATTAAATAAACTTAACAATGCTGTAAATACATTTAATAATTCTTCTGATTCAACTCAAAATAAACCAAGTAATCCATCAGAATCTCCTTCTACAGATTCTAATAATAAAGTTCAATTAGATGGATCGTTATTAAAACAAGATTTAACTAGTCCTTCTATGGCTAATGGAATAATTAAAAACATGTATCTAGTAACTGAAAACGGGAAAAAAATTATTTAGAATTAGATCTTATCCTATGAATAATGGAACAACTAATGTTGCCGTTATGAGTAAACTTACATACTTCGATGGCAATGCTGAAAAAGATGTCCAAGTTTTAAAAGAAGATACTGCCGATGTTACTTATAATAATGTAACTAATTCTTATAAATATCCTTCAAAAATTAGAATACCTATCGAAGGAAAACCATCTACAATAAAACTTAACACTTTTGCAAGCAGTACATTATTCGGTACTGACAAACATGAAAATATAGCTGTGTTATCTGTAAAATATCCTAAAGAAAACGCTGTAATCACTGCAGATAAAAAACAACTAAACGCACTATTCGAAGCTACTACAAGTAAATACTATGATAGTTGGAATAATGTATTTAAAAATGCAAATGTAAGCCAAGACATGGAAGTAATTAAAAACTTCGGTAACAAAATCAACGCTGCTCAAAATGTATTGAAAAATAATATTGCAAGCACGGAAGAAATTTCTACTGCATTTACTGAACTATCAGATTTAAAAAATCAATATGATTTACTTATTCAACTAAGAACTTCAAACGCTGAAGCTGTAGCAAACTTCAATTCTGATAAAGATAGTAAAAATTATAGTGAGGAAAGCATCAACGCTGTAGATAACTATCTTCAAGGAAAAATAGATAAACTAGAAGACTTAGTGCACAACAACCCTAAATCTAATGAAATATTGAAACTATTTAATGACGTTCAAACATACTCTACTATGCTTAGATATGATACTTCAAAACTAGAAGAAGCTGTTAAATCAGCCAACGATAAACTTGCTACTAATAAATATACAGATGAATCTAAAAAAATAATTTAACTACAGCTATTACTAAAAGCAACTGAATTCATAAACAAAGCTAAAGAAACAAGAAATCTAGAAGACACTCGTTCTAGTTTATTAAAAGAAATCGAAGATGCAGTCAACGGATTAAAAGAAGCTCCTGCTCCTGAAGTAAACAAACCAAGTGACAACACTGATGCATCTAATAATAATGAGGCCAATAAACCTAACGATAAAGTCGACACTCCTAATAATAGTGAAGCTAATAAACCTAACGACAAAGTTGACACTCCTAATAATAGCGAAACTAACAAACCTAACGACAAAGTTGACACTCCTAATAACAGCGAAGCTAACAAACCTAACGATAAAGTCGACACTCCTAATAATAGCGAAGCTAACAAACCTAACGACAAAGTTGACACTCCAAGTAACAGCGAAGTTAACAAACCCTAACGACAAAGTTGACACTCCAAGTAATGATGAGAATAACAAGCCTGTTGAAAGTACTAATGATGAAGTTGCTAAAAAATTTGCTACTGAAAAAGCAAATCTTCTTTTACCTTTAGAAACAGCTAAAATCCTAGTTAACGATGATAAAAGATAAAGAAGGAATCAATAAAGAAGCATACGCTAAAACTAAAAAGAAGCTACTGAAAAAAAGCTCAAAAAAGTATATGATGAAGAAAAATCTATAGATAAAATTTTAGAAGAAAAAAATCTAACATAGATAAAAGCATTAGAAGAGTATACTAAACATAAAAAAATGATAAAAGAAACTGTCCCAGGAAATAACAAACCTGAAGATAAACCTACTCCAGATAATAAACCTGATAATAATTCAGACAATAATGGAACTGTAGATAACACAAAACCAAGCGACAATTCTAATAGTAACACAGCTAATGATAATACAAATAATTCTTCAAATAATGCTAATAACAGTTCTACTGAAGTAAAACCTGGAAACAACGAAAATACAGGAAATAACAAACCTGAAAATAAACCTACTCCAGATAATAAACCTGATAATAATTCAAGCAATAATGTTCCTGAATTCAGCGGACCTGCTGCTTCTAATGGTCAAGATACTCCTGTTAATGAAGTGCCTGAATTCAACGGACCTGTCGCTTCTAATGGTCAAGATGCCCCTGTTAATGAGGTTCCTGAATTCAACGGACCTGTCGCTTCTAATGGTCAAGATGCTCCTGTTAATGAAGTTCCTGAATTCAACGGACCTGTCGCTTCTAATGGTCAAGATGCTCCTGTTAATGAAGTTCCTGAATTCAACGGACCTGTCGCTTCTAATGGTCAAGATGCTCCTGTTAATGAAGTGCCTGAATTCAACGGACCTGTCGCTTCTAATGGTCAAGATGCTCCTGTTAATGAAGTTCCTGAATTCAACGGACCTGTCGCTTCTAATGGTCAAGATGCCCCTCGTTAATGAAGTTCCTGAATTCACTGGTGGAGTAAACGATACAACACCTCAACTGTTCCTGATAAACCAGAAGGAGAAACTCCAAAACCAACAAAACCTGAAACATCTAACGGAGATTCACTTGTACAACCAGAAATTCCAGAATTCAAAGGTGGCGTTAACGCTGTTGAAGCTGCTGTTAATGAAGTTCCTGAATTCAACGGACCTGTCGCTTCTAATGGTCAAGATGCCCCTGTTAATGAAGTTCCTGAATTCACTGGTGGAGTAAACGATACAACACCTCCAACTGTTCCCGATAAACCAGAAGGAGAAACTCCAAAACCAACAAAACCTGAAACATCTAACGGAGATTCACTTGTACAACCAGAAATTCCAGAATTCAAAGGTGGCGTTAACGCTGTTGAGGCTGCTGTTAATGAAATTCCTACATTCGAGGCTAAACAACCTGAAATCAAGAAAATATTAGATGAACTTGTTAACATAAAAAATCAAATAAAAGATGGTGAAGAAAACGGTGCTGAAGATTATTATATCAATGGATTAAAAGACAGATTTGAAGACTTAGAAAAAGCATTCAACTTACTAACTCAAAATCTTTCTGCAGTAAATGAAGTACCAGAATATACAGGTCCTGTTACCCCAGAACCTCAACCTCACTTAGAGGAACTGCTCCTGGTAGTGGTCAAGGCGGAACTGCTGGTGAAACAGTAGTCCTAATCAAAACCTTTGGATCGAGTTGGTGGAACTTCAGCTACTCAAAATGTAGATTTCGGACAAACACCTGCTGTTACTCAACTATCTGAAAAACTTGAAGAAGCTAAACCTGCAAAAGCTAAATCTGAAAAATTAGCAAGCACAGGTACGAATTCTTCTAGCACTACTGCATTAGGATTAAGCTTAATCTGTCTTATTGGACTTGTAGTCAGACGTAAACTTTTTAAATAATCAATTAGTGTATAAAAACTTTAAAGAAAGTAACTCAAAAAAATTACGATTTTTAGAAAACAAGATTTCAGTAAATTCCCAAAAGTAAATTCGGTAAGAAACTAAAAGTGGAAGTTAAGTTGGGAAAAAAAGGAAAAAATAACAATAAAAAAATATTCCCAAGGTAACTTCCGGTATAAAAACAAGGAAGCTTTACTTTGGGAGTTTTTCAAAAGGAATCAAAAATAGCATGACAAATAGACCTGCAAATCACTATTCCCAGGTTAAATTCCAGTTATGCTGAAGTTAAGTTGAGACTTTTCTAATAAAAACATTTTCGTTGTAAAAATAACTATATTACTATTTTATAAATAGTTTAACTTTATTTGTTAGTATCCTTAATTTGTTTTAGCCAAGAAAGGTTTAAGTATTACCTCATTGGCAGGTATTTTAAAAAAATACCTAGTAGGTTAGCTATATGTTCGCCGAAAAGTAAAAAGAAAAAAACTTCATAAGCTGATTTTCCGTTCAAATACTTTCTCTTAAGTGAGTTAATAGTTGATATAATAATATTAACATCACTTTGTGTAAGATCGTCAAATGAGGGATCCTTTAGGTAGCATTTCGCGCAAGGTGGTGTGATTTTTCTATTTTCCTTTTTCCCCATGAAGAATTAGGATTACAGAAAAATAATTTTTAAGTTTTTATCAAAACCACAATCTCTTCTTTTTAAAGCTTACAATTATTACAAACATAAGGAGATTTGTTTAGAAGAGCACAATTAGCTTTGATTAATTTTCCGTCAAGAGTTTTGGTAACGACTTCGGTATCTTTAATATTGCAGATTACGTTTAATTTCTTTTAGAAATAGTAGTGAGCTCTTTATCTAATTCTATACCTATACTTCTAAAAAGTTTTTACCTTTTAGAGATTCCTTCTTCAATGTCTAAGCAATCATAATATGTTAAGTGTTTGTTTTTGTTTGTCATAATATTAGATTCCTTTCATACAACGAAAAATCTCATATTATAATATACACCAAAATAAAAAGAGGAATTATACTTATTAAAAATAACGTAATAAAGTTAGATAAATATCTTTTCATGATTATTTAGTCTCAATTTAAATTCCAGTTTTTTTATTTGAACTGGAATTTACTTTGGGAATTAACATTTGAAAAATATCACGATAGAAAAACTCCTATTTATTGAATTTTTATCAGTTTTGTTGTAAAATTGAATTGCTTATGAAAAATATTACAGAATTTTTTATTTTATTAATGAAAAAACTTAGGAGACACTATAATGAGTAAATATCATTTTATAGGTATAAAAGGTTCCGGAATGAGCTCTCTTGCACAAATCGCTTATGATATGGGTAATGAAGTGCAAGGTTCAGACGAGGAAACATACTTTTTTACACAAGAAAAATTAGAACAAAGAAACATCCCAATGTACTACTACGGGGCCGAAAATATTAAAGAAGGATATGAAGTAATTCTAGGGAATGCATTCGATGAAACTCATGTTGAGTACAGAAGAGCTAAAGAATTAGGTTTAACTACTTATACTTATTCACAATTCCTTGGTAAACTTCTTTCTGAAATACCTTCAATCGCAGTAACAGGAGCTCATGGTAAAACTACTACAACTACTATGACAAGTAATATTTTTAAACACAGTCACGTTACTTCATACTTAATCGGAGATGGAACTGGTCATGGTGAAAAGAATTCAGAATTTATGATAGCTGAAGCATGTGAGTACTACAGACACTTCTTAGCATATCACCCTGATTTTGCTGTTGTAACCAATATTGACTTTGATCATCCAGATTACTTTAACGATGAACACGATGTGTTCGATGCATTCCAAAGTTTTGTAAATCAAGTTAAAAATACAGTTGTTATCTGTGGAGACGATCGTTTAGCTTCGCAACTTAAACCTGCAAATGCAAAAACTGTAAAATATGGATTCAACGATGAAAATGACTATCAAATAAAAAATGTCCAAACTACATCAGAACATAGTAATTTTGACATTTACAAAAACTCTGAACTACTTGGAACTTTCACTATGGCAGTATTCGGGCTACACGATATTTCTAACGCAACATCTGCCATTGCTTTAGCTGATTTAAATGGTATTAGTGTAGAAAAAATCCAAGAATCACTTGATATGTATAAACCTGCTGAAAGAAGATTCAGTGAACACAAACTTGGAAATAGTGTAGTTGTAGATGACTATGCACATCATCCAAGTGAAATTAAAGCAACAATCGATAGTGCACGTAGGAAATATGCAGATAAAGAAGTTATCGCAATTTTCCAACCACATACATACACACGTACAGCTAAATTCCTAAATGAATTTGCTGAAAGCTTAGAAACTGCAGATAAAGTATTCCTTTGTCCAATCTTTGCTTCGGTACGTGAAAAAGAAAAAATCGTAGGTATTGAAGACTTACAAAAAGTAACTAAAGATTCTCAAATTATAAATAGCGAAGAAGATTTCGATAAATTAAACTTCGACAATAGTGTATTCCTATTTATGGGAGCAGGAAATATCAATAAACTTTGTCACAAATTTATAGAACAAAAATCAAAATAATTGGTTGTATTTATAATAAACTCAAAATATAATTGATTATAACAACCAAGGAGGAAAATTTTTATGTTAGATATAAACTGGTTAATTTTAGCATATGCTGGAATCTTTTTTTAGCAGGGGTAGGTGTTTTAATCCTATGTATTAGTACTGCTATTACACTTAAAACTGTTAGAAAAATCTGTAGTTGTTTGCCACTGAATGTGTAGAAGATGTTACTAACATCGCAGAAGACGCTCTTGCTCTTGCTAAAGATTTAAATGAAACAGTTAAAAAGTTGAAGGTAACTTAGAGGCCAATTATGGCAGAAACTAATATTTTTATTACAAAAACACAAACATCCTAGCTGAAGATTTACAAGTTAAATCTGAAAAATTAGATCACTATTCAACTCAGCTGAGGGATTGGCATCATCAATCAATGGATTACAATCATCTGTTGATAATATGAAAATCTAATGTTACTGGATTCATACTGATCGAAAAATAGAAAAATCTTTCTGAAAAAGTTGAAGAAAACAAAGCTAAAAGCTTTCAAACCTACTTAACAAATTCCTAAAGAAAGATAAAGTTGAAGAAGAAAAATAATATTTTAATTTGTAACAAAATATCCTTTAAAAAGTATTATACAATTAATAAAAAGATTTGAGAGGAGCAACACAAAAATCATTAATTTGCGTTGCTCCTCCTTTCATACTCAGCTCTTACCTATTATCTCTTAATTTTATATTTATCTCACTTATACTATTTTTAACACTAAAATATCGAACTATTCCTATTAAAAATATAAGCCACAGTAGCTGTAATCACCATTAAAATTAAAGTAGTAAAGCTACTAAACCATTTCAAATAATAACCCGCTAACACAAGCGGTAACATAATAAGAAAATAATGAGATACAAATACTATTACTATATTATCATTTAACTTACTTTGAAATACTTTTACCAGCTAATCCTTGTAATATACCTAAAATAGCGTATACTGAGGTTTGAATTAATACTGCCATATTTAAATTATCAAAAACTCTGGATATACAATGGCATACCAGGATAAAACTGACCACAAAAATACCGAATATTAGATTAATAACATTCCCTGCTCCTATCCCTAACAACATAAATATTACAATTTTTTTGAAATAATTTCATTTTAATACCTCCTATAATCCTAATTTCATCTTAAATTCTTTTAACATTCTACGCGATACATAACTTATATCCAATTTTTATAATTTATAACTATTGTTCCTCTCAATCCTAAATCTAAGCTATGAATATATTTAATATTAGCTATTTCACTTTGAGATATTTTTATAAAATCCTTAGTTAATGTACTCTGCACTTCATATAATTTTTCTAACAATAAACCTACCTTCAACTGTAACTACATATACTTTTCTATCTTCAACATATACCCTTATAATATCCTCCGTATTTAATAAAGCGTACTTTCCATCTAAAACTCCTATAAAGTAATCTTCCTTATTTTCTATATAATTCACTAAATTTTGAATCTCATCATTCACTTTTATTTGCTGATATAGTCACTATTATTTCTTCAAATTTCTTATCTATATTTAACTCAACTTTCATATTTTCAGCTCCTTTCATAATTATATTTTTATCTCCTTTCATAATTATATTTTATATAATAAATATTTAAAAATCTATAGATAATGTATATTCGGTTAGTTATCTTGCTTATTCGGTAGATTATATACTAATTACAAATACAGTATATTTCAGTTAACAAAGGGGAGTGACTCTAAAAATCGTGATTCCTTAAGAAACAAGATTTTGTCGAGTCCTCCTTGCACAGCTTATTAGATATCTAAAAACTTTTATGAAGCGAATTTTGAGATCGATAACCCGCTGCGTCTTTGCGTTATAATATACACTTTTTAAATTTAGGACTTTTTAGGGTTAACCCTCAAATAATACGACAATTAATATTAAAATACGTTTTTCTTTTGTTTTTTTCATAAAAGTAAGTTCTTAATACTTGATTTTATTAACGTTTTAATATATTATACTTTTAGTATTAAATTTTAAAAGGAGATATTTTTATGTTAAACGAATTTAAAAATTTGCATTTAAAGGAAATGTATATGAGACTTAGCTATCAGGGGTTTATCATGGGGCAGCTTTCGGTAAAATCGTTAGTTCATTAGTCACTGACATTATGATGCCATTAATTGGATTACTTTTTCCTGCTAAACCAGACTTTACTAACTTAGCGTGGAATAATATTAAATATGGTAACTTTATCCAAATTACAATCGACTTCTTAATTACCGCAATTGCAATCTTCATTTTCATTAAAGCAATTAACACAGCTAAAGACAAAATGTCTAAAGAAGAAGAAACTGAAGAAAAAGCACCAGAAGTTGATGCTAAAGAAGAACTTCTAAAAGAAATCCGTGATTTATTAAAAATAATAAATTAAAATTTTAAGGTCTGACAGTGTCAGATCTTTTCGTAAGCGTCCAATAACGAGGTATCTATCTTCCGAATATAACTTCCTTTATAATAAAAAAATATAAAAAGAAGGAATGGAGGAAAACAAAATGTCAAAACAAATTGTACCATTAGACGTTGACTATTCATCAAAAAAAGAAGGGAAATCTAATGCGATTATACTGAAGCTCCGTAAGGGGAAAATGGAATGGGTGCTTTACGATTCCCCTGACAAAGAACAATTAAAATTGATATTGGAGCTAGTGATGCATCATGTCAATACCGTTAAATAAGTTAGGACAAGTGTCTATTGTTTGTGGTAAAACTGATATGCGTCAAGGTATTGATTCTCTCGCTTATTGGATTCAACATCATTACCACTTAGATCCTTTTTCAGGACAAGTATTTCTATTTTGTGGAGGAAAAAAAGATAGATTTAAAGCACTCTATTGGGATGGAGAAGGTTTTTGGTTACTCTACAAACGATTCGAAAACGGAAAGTTAAGTTGGCCTTCTAATGAAAAAGAAGTTAAAGAATTATCTGATGAACAAGTAGAATGGTTATTAAAAGGATTTTCCATTTATCCAAAAATAAAAGATACTAACCGTCGATGTTTTTACTGAAAATATTACCCTTTTATAGTATAATAGAATCAAATAAAAGAGGAGGTATTTTTTTATGATTTCTAATGAAACAGTGACACTTGAAAAAGTATTAAGTGAATTTAAAAAATTTCAAATCAATACGAAGAAGATAAAAATAAAAATTTAATAAAACTGTTGAACTGTTAGAACATGAAAATCACCTTCTTAAAGAACAGTTAGAATTTTTCAAGAAAAATTATTCGGTAAATCTTCAGAAAAAACAAAAAGGAAACCCAAATCAAATAAGTTTGTTTGATGTGGAAGAAATAACTCAAGAAGAAACCTCAGAAACGGCTGTAGAAGTAGAAACTATTACTTATACAAGAAAAAGCACAGGGTAAACGTCAAGATATCTTCGAACAATTCACGCCAGAATTGGTTCATCACGAAATTATTAGGGAAAAGCTTGCGTATGCCCAGAATGTCAACACGCTTTAAAAGAAATTGGGTCATGTCTAAAGCGAAAAGAGTTAGTCTTTTATTCCAGCTCAATTAAAAACGTGTAGATCATATTCAACATGCTTACAAATGTTCCCATTGTAGTGAAAACGGGATTAATGATAAAATCATTAAAGCGCCCGTTCCAAAAGCGCCTTTAAATCATAGCTTAGGATCAAGTACTATTATTGCACATACAATTTATCAAAAGTATCAATTAAAAGTGCCGAACTATCGACAAGAAGCTGACTGGAACAAGATGGGACTACCAATTACGAGAAAAGAACTGACAAATTGGCATATAAAAGTCAGTGAGTATTATTTCAAACCATTATACAACCTATTGAGAGAAACATTATTAAAACAAAGCTATATTCACGCTGACGAAACAAGTTATCGGGTGTTAGAAAACGACACTCCACTTACCTATTACTGGACATTCTTATCAGGAAAACAAGAAAAAGCAGGGATTACGCTGTATCATCACGATAAAAGTCGAAGTGGTGAAGTAGTAAAAGAAGTCTTAGGGGATTATTCAGGCTATATTCATTGTGATATGTGGGGAGCTTATCGCCAAGCAAAAAATGCCAAGTTAGTAGGGTGTTGGGCACATATACGAAGAAAATTTTTCGAAGCAAATCCTAAGAATAATATTACTTCCTTAAGTGCAAAGGGATTGAACTATTGTAACCGACTATTTCAATTGGAACAGGAATGGGATTGCTTACCAGTAGAAGAGAGATATCAAAAACGACAAGAAGAAATGAAATCAATTATGGATGAATTTTTTGATTGGTGTCGCGAGCATTCGGTACTACCAGGCAGTAAATTAGGAAAAGCTATAGAATATAGTTTGAAGTATGAATCAACATTTCGAACTATATTGGAAGATGGGAATCTTGTTATTTCGAATAATTTAGCAGAGCGAGCGGTAAAATCATTGGTAATAGGGAGAAAGAATTGGTTATTCTCCCAAAGTTTGAAGGAGCACAATCTAGTGCTATCATAATGACTTTACTCGAAACTGCCAAACGAAATGGATTAGATTCAGAAAAATACATCAACTATTTATTAACGAATTTACCAAATGAAGATACTTTAGAAAAAAATGAGATTCTAGAGGCTTATTTGCCATGGAATAAAAATATACAAGAAACTTGTAGATAAGAAGAGCTCTCCGCGCTCCCGACTTTGACAGTTTCAGACACAAGAAAACCCTGATGAAGGCGTAGCTATAGCGTTTCATCAGGGTGAAATTGGCATAATTTTTCTATATACATTTTTTATATCAGAAACATATCCTACAAGAGAATTTTATTCATCTTTACAGCATTAATTATATCAAGATACTCTTTTGATTCTGCATCCTTTATATAATAATCTCCATTAATGTCTCAATACTTCCTAACGTTGTATTTCTTATTGCTTCTTGTATTTTAGCTGTCGATAAATTTACATTATTATCTTTTAGAAGTTTCTCAAGATATCTTTCTATTACTAAAGCTAAATAACAGATTAAAAAGTGAGCTCTTATTCTCTTTTCACTCCATACGAATATTGGTCTAGCTTCAAGATTAGTTTTCAACACTCTAAAACTATCTTCAATCTTTCCATAGACTTCCATATATTTCTCTTACTTCTCTTCCCGTAAGCTCTTTTTGTGAATATTCTATAGCGAAGAATCCATCCATCTTTTTCTGCCTCTTCAATTTGTTTGACATCTAATTCTATATCTAAGTTCCCCTTAGTTACTTTTTATAAATTTCTTACCACCTTTTAACTCTTGCTTCATCATGGATGGATTATTTAGTAGCTTGTCAACTTTATCTAGAAGTCTCTGTCTATCAGCTTTATCTTTTTAGCTCTTTTTCAGAATATCCTAAAAAGTAGATTATCTTGTATTTTCTCGACTTGGAGTTATACTAAAAAGTAGACACAAAAAAATAAACAATATAATATAATAAAAAGTAGACACAGAAAGGAAGTGTTTAAAATGGCAAAAATGTCTACGATGAAGATTTTTAAAAGATCAATTGTTAGTCTATATCAAAAATGGTAAGACTCAAACACAACTGAGTAAAAGATTATGGTATTTCTTTAAGTGCCATTAATAAATGGGTGAAACAGTATTCTGAGATTAAAACTGAAGATGGCGATGTGTTTACCGCTAAACAAATAAAAAGAACTTCAAAAACAGAAACGCTCAATTAGAAGAAGAAAATCAAATTTTAGGCGATTGCCATCTTCACGCCACACTCAAACAAAGATTAAACGCTATTTTCCTCTTAGAAATCAACATAATATTAAACTTTTTATGCAAAGTATTCAATGTTAATAGAAGCACATACTATAAATATATCTCAAATGATGTACCTCCTAGAATTGAAGAAAAATCAAATGATTTCTAGAATTATTTTAAAAATTCATGGAGATTACAATAAGCGACTTGGTGCATATAAAATTACTCATATTTTAGAGCGCGATTATGGTATTAAAGGTTAGTGTTGGAAGAGTATATCGATTAATTCAAAAATTAAATCTCCCTACCATGTCTACTTCAAAACCTTTTATCAAAGCAGTAAAGAAAAACTGTAAAGATACTAAACTATGTAACCACTTAAAACAAAATTTAATCCTCCTGAGCCTAATATGGTTTGGGAGCTTTAGTGATTTTACTTATATAAAAAGTAAATGGTGTTTGGTTTATTTGTGTATAATTATGGATTTATTTTTCTAGAAAAATTATATCGTGGAATATTTTCCAATAAAGGCTGATTCTAACCTTATTATGAGTACATTTAATGACGCTTATAATAAAAGAAATTGTCCTACTGGTCTTATGTTTTCATTCTGACCGTGGTACTCAGTATACAGCAGCTCCTTTAGAAAGCTCCTGGATAAATTTAATGTAGTTCAATCTTTTTCAAAAGGATATCCTTTCGATAATGCTTGTTGTGAGTCTTTCTTTAAATATTTAAAGAAAGAGGAGTGCAATAGAAAAATTATCACTCAATTGGAGAATTAAAACTTTCTTTTATTTGAGTATATTGAGGGATTTTACAATCTTAGAGACCACACTATTCTTTAGAACTTATGACTCCCTAACGAAGAGAATTAGCGTTTTATGAACATTAAAAATTTATTTTACACTGAGCCTCTATCGGTGTGGTTCTTAATGTGGGAAAAGTGGTGTACCACATTTTCCTCTGAGGATCTCACACCTACTTCTCAGTATAAAACAAATTTCACTTAAATTTTTAACTAATTTTTCGTATTTTTCGTGTCTATTTACTTGACTATAGTCCAACTTTACCATCAACTCGAATTTCTTTTACATGTTCTATAAGTTTATATTTAAACTCTTTTTCTGTTATATCCATCTTCAAAACAGTTTTTCTTTTATTTCTTTCTTAGCGCCTTTTAGCTTATATGCCATGACATAATCTAATCCTAGTTCTTTTTAATAAAAGTAGATTCTTACCAGAATTAAGTCCTCTATCTGCGGCTACTATTACTTTTTTAATTTATATTTTTCTTTTTAAATTTTTATGACGGGATAGTGTACTAGAATTCGCTCGTATTACCTGGATATAGTTCGCCAACCAACTATGTTGTTCCGTTATTGTCGTTAATAATCCCTTAACTACTTGTACTTGATTTTTATTATCTTTAGAAATCCAAAGCCTTTTATTTCATCTTTTAACTGATTCAAAAGTATTTATGTAATTACATCGTACAATACTACATTTAATTCTCTGTTAAATTTTTTGAGTGTGCTATTTAAATGTTTTCTAATTTTCTTTTTTCATCATAAATTATATCTAAACTCTGTAGTAATCTTCTAAAATCAATCATTTCGAAAATCTACATAATTTTCTCTATGATCGTATCTGATTTCTTTGATGATGGAGTAAATGATCTTTGAAATACCAGTTATTTTTAGTATTTCTTCAATTTCTATTTTACTTCTAGTTTTTTATATATCTTTTATCCATCTACTTATTCCCAGTTCTTATATATCTTCTCGTATACTAAATATCCATAGTTTTAAATACTAAACCTTCTTTCAAATTATTTGTCTCGATTTTTTTATTTTATCTATAGGTGCTTTCTTTTAATCTTTCATTTTTTTCTTTGATTTCTTTTCTAATTTTTTCTGGAAGTTTTTATCTTGTTTAGTAGTTTTTAGATTTCCATAATTTTTATAACTTTCATTTTGGTTATTAGTTTCTGGATATAAATGTGGATGAACTACTCTCACATATTTATTTCCTCTGTTTGTGTATACTTGAACTATCATTTTTTGTCACCTCATATATATTGCACCAGATATGCTGTATATAGGAAGGTACAGTATAAAAAGTTGATTTTTCGATAAAATCAACTTTCTTTAATATTTTTCTCTCAAAACTGTCAAAGTCGGGAAAAATATGCAAGAAACTTGTAGATAAGAAGAGCTCTCGCATGGGCGAAGAACAACTTATTCATCTCTACCTCGTTGTTGGACGACACAAAGTAAGCGTCCAATAACAAGGTATCTATCTTCTGAACATAACTTCCTTTATAATAAAAACATAAAAGAAGGAATGGAGGAAAATAAAATGTCAAAACAAATTGTACCATTAAACGTTGACTATTCATCAAAAAAAGAAGGGAAATCTAATGCGATTATACTGAAGCTACGTAAGGGGAAAATGGAATGGGTGCTTTACGATTCTGCTGATAAAGAACAATTAAAATTGATATTGGAGCTAGTGATGCATCATGTCGATTCCGTTAAATAAGTTAGGACAAGTGTCTATTGTTTGTGGTAAAACTGATATGCGTCAAGGTATTGATTCTCTCGCTTATTGGATTCAACATCATTACCACTTAGATCCTTTTTCAGGACAAGTATTTCTATTTTGTGGTGGAAAAAAAGATAGATTTAAAGCACTCTATTGGGATGGAGAAGGTTTTTGGCTACTCTACAAACGATTCGAAAAACGGAAAGTTAAGTTGGCCTTCTAATGAAAAAAAGAAGTTAAAGAATTATCTGATGAACAAGTGGAATGGTTATTAAAAAGGATTTTCCATTTATCCAAAAATAAAAGATACTAACCGCCGATGTTTTTTTACTGAAAATATTACCCTTTTATAGTATAATAGAGTCAAATAAAAGAGGAGGTATTTTTTTATGATTTCTAATGAAACAGTGACACTTGAAAAAGTATTAAGTGAATTTAAAAAAATTTCAAATCAATACGAAGAAGATAAAATAAAAATTTAATAAAACTGTTGAACTGTTAGAACATGAAAAATCGCCTTCTTAAAGAACAGTTAGAATTTTTCAAGAAAAAATTATTCGGTAAATCTTCAGAAAAAAACAAAAAGGAAACCCAAATCAAATAAGTTTGTTTGATGTGGAAGAAATAACTCAAGAAGAAACCTCAGAAACGGCTGTAGAAGTAGAAACTATTACTTATACAAGAAAAAAAGCACAGGGTAAACGTCAAGATATCTTAGAACAATTCACGCCAGAATTGGTTCATCACGAATTATTAGGAAAAGCTTGCGTATGCCCAGAATGTCAACACACTTTAAAAGAAATTGGGTCATGTCTAAAGCGAAAAGAGTTAGTTTTTATTCCAGCTCAATTAAAACGTGTAGATCATATTCAACATGCTTACAAATGTCCCCATTGTAGTGAAAACGGGACTAATGATAAAATCATTAAAGCGCCTGTTCCAAAAGCTCCTTTAAATCATAGCTTAGGATCAAGTACTATTATTGCACATACAATTTATCAGAAGTATCAATTAAAAGTGCCGAACTATCGACAAGAAGCTGACTGGAACAAAATGGGACTACCAATTACGAGAAAAGAACTGACAAATTGGCATATAAAAGTTAGTGAGTATTATTTCAAACCATTATACAACCTACTTAGAGAAATATTATTAAAACAAACCTATATTCACGCAGACGAAACAAGTTATCGAGTGTTAGAAAACGATACTCCACTTACCTATTACTGGACATTCTTATCAGGAAAACAAGAAAAAGCAGGGATTACGCTGTATTATCACGATAAAAGTCGAAGTGGTGAAGTAGTAAAAGAAGTCTTAGGGGATTATTCAGGCTATATTCATTGTGATATGTGGGGAGCTTATCGCCAAGCAAAAAATGCCAAGTTAGTAGGGTGTTGGGCACATATACGAAGAAAATTTTTTGAAGCAAATCCTAAGAATAATATTACTTCCTTAAGTGCAAAGGGATTGAACTATTGTAACCGACTATTTCAATTGGAACAGGAATGGGATTCCTTACCAGTAGAAGAGAGATATCAAAAACGACAAGAAGAAATGAAATCAATTATGGATGAATTTTTTGATTGGTGTCGCGAGCATTCGGTACTACCAGGCAGTAAATTAGGAAAAGCTATAGACTATAGTTTGAAATATGAATCAACATTTCGAATGATATTGGAAGATGGGAATCTTGTTCTTTCGAATAATTTAGCAGAACGAGCGATAAAATCATTGGTAATAGGAAGAAAGAATTGGTTATTCTCCCAAAGTTTTGAAGGGGCTCAATCTAGTGCTATCATAATGACTTTACTCGAAACTGCCAAACGAAATGGATTAGATCCAGAAAAATACATGAATCATTTATTAACAAATTTACCAAATGAAGACACTTTAGAAAAAAATGAGATTCTAGAGGCTTATTTGCCATGGAATAAAAATATACAAGAAACTTGTAGATAAGAAAGAGCTCTCCGCACTAAGCGAAGGGCTCTTATTCAATATACCTCGTTATTGGACGCTTACGAGTTTCTCTCCGCACTAAGCGAGAGAACCTTATTCAATACTCTACCTCGTTATTGGACGCTTACCTTACAGATCTTTTCTATTACTCTGAATGAAAAATCACTTGGAAATAATCATCTCCAAAGGGTTCTTTTTCCTATAGATTTAGAAATTTTAATCTTTTTAATATGATTTAAAATTACTCTTCCTCATTTTTACGGCGTTTTGTTGCTGCAAATAGACCTACAATCGCTAATCCTAATCCTGCTAGCTCACTATTATTTTGTGACTGACCTGTATTAGCTAAACGTTTGAGTTTGCAACATTGAAGATGTATCTCGGAAGTTCAGGCAATTTCTGACTCATCATGTACTCTTCAAAGATATTTCGGTAATTCCGACTGAATGTCTGGGTCGCCATTCACACCGCCAGTGAATTCTGGTAAGCTTGGTTGAATCTCTGGAACTCCATTCACTCCTCCAGTAAAGCTCTGGTAACGCTGGTTGAATCTCTGGGTCCCCTCCTCCGTTAAATTCTGGTAACGTTGAGTTGTTCTTCTGGATGCTCCGTTTACTCCTCCGTTGAGATTCTGGTAACGCTGGTTGAATCTCTGGAACTCCATTCACTCCTCCGTTAAATTCTGGTAACGCTGGTTGAATCTCTGGAACTCCATTCACTCCACCGTTAAATTCTGGTAACGTTGGTTGTTCTTCTGGGTTTCCGTTTACTCCTCCGTTGAATTCTGGTAACGCTGGTTGAATCTCTGGAACTCCATTCACTCCCCCTGCAAATTCTGGATGAGTTGGCTGTTCCTCTGGTTCTCCATTCACTCCTCCGTTAAATTCTGGTAACGTTGGTTGCTCCTCTGGGTCCCCGTTTACTCCTCCGTTAAATTCTGGTAACGTTGGTTGGACTTCTGGATCTCCGTTTACTCCCCCGTTGAATTCTGGTAACGCCGGTTGAATCTCTGGAACTCCATTCACTCCCCTGCAAATTCTGGTAAGGCTGGTTGTTCTTCTGGTTCTCCATTCACTCCCCTGCAGAATTCTGGTAGGCTGGCTGTTCCTCTGGTTCTCCATTCACTCCCCCTGCGAATTCTGGTAACGCTGGTTGAACTTCTGGTTCTCCATTCACTCCCCCTGCAAATTCTGGTAAGGCTGGTTGTACTTCTGGTATTCCCTTCTCATTACTTAGACGAACATTTACCTTAACTGGAACTTCTTCACTTGTTCCATCTGGATAGCTTACTAATACTGTTCCTGGATGAGTCTCCTTTTTCTGTTGTGCTTGGGCTCCTCCTTGCCATGTGAACGTTGTTCCACTTGGTAAGTCTTTGACATTGCCGATACTATCTTCTGCTTTTGGTTCTACTCCATTGTCTACTGTTTGTTCTTTCGCTTCTGGAGTATACGTGTCTTTTTGCTCTCTTACTTTCACCACTACTTGTACTGTTTCACTTGTTCCATCTGGATAGCTTACTAATACTGTTCCTGGATGATCTCCTTTTTCTGTTGTGCTTGGAGCTCCTCCTTGCCATGTGAACGTTGTTCCACTTGGTAAGTCTTTGACATTGCCGATACTATCTTCTGCTTTTGGTTCTACTCCATTGTCTACTGTTTGTTCTTTCGCTTCTGGAGTATACGTGTCTTTTTGCTCTCTTACTTTCCACCACTTACTTGTACTGTTTCACTTGTTTCCCATCTGGATAGCTTACTAATACTGTTCCTGGATGATCTCCTTTTTCTGTTGTGCTTGGGCTCCTCCTTGCCATGTGAACGTTGTTCCACTTGGTAAGTCTTTGACATTGCCGATACTATCTTCTGCTTTTGGTTTCTACTCCATTGTCTACTGTTTGTTCTTTCCTTCTGGAGTATACGTGTCTTTTGCTCTCTTACTTTCACCACTACTTGTACTGTTTCACTTGTTCCATCTGGATAGCTTACTAATACTGTTCCTGGATGATCTCCTTTTTCTGTTGTGCTTGGGCTCCTCCTTGCCATGTGAACGTTGTTCCATGGTAAGTCTTTGACATTACCGATACTATCTTCTGCTTTTGGTTCTACTCCATTGTCTACTGTTTTGTTCTTTCCTTCTGGAGTATACGTGTCTTTTTGCTCTCTTACTTTCACCACTACTTGTACTGTTTCACTTGTTTCCCATCTGGATAGCTTACTAATACTGTTCCTGGATGATCTCCTTTTTCTGTTGTGCTTGGAGCTCCTCCTTGCCATGTGAACGTTGTTCCACTTGGTAAGTCTTTGACATTGCCGATACTATCTTCTGCTTTTGGTTCTACTCCATTGTCTACTGTTTGTTCTTTCGCTTCTGGAGTATACGTGTCTTTTTGCTCTCTTACTTTCACCACTACTTGTACTGTTTCACTTGTTCCATCTGGATAGCTTACTAATACTGTTCCTGGATGATCTCCTTTTTCTGTTGTGCTTGGAGCTCCTCCTTGCCATGTGAACGTTGTTCCACTTGGTAAGTCTTTGACATTGCCGATACTATCTTCTGCTTTTGGTTCTACTCCATTGTCTACTGTTTGTTCTTTCGCTTCTGGAGTATACGTGTCTTTTTGCTCTCTTACTTTCACCACTACTTGTACTGTTTCACTTGTTCCATCTGGATAGCTTACTAATACTGTTCCTGGATGATCTCCTTTTTCTGTTGTGCTTGGGCTCCTCCTTGCCATGTGAACGTTGTTCCACTTGGTAAGTCTTTGACATTGCCGATACTATCTTCTGCTTTTTGGTTCTACTCCATTGTCTACTGTTTGTTCTTTCCTTCTGGAGTATACGTGTCTTTTTGCTCTCTTACTTTCACCACTACTTGTACTGTTTCACTTGTTCCATCTGGATAGCTTACTAATACTGTTCCTGGATGATCTCCTTTTTCTGTTGTGCTTGGAGCTCCTCCTTGCCATGTGAACGTTGTTCCACTTGGTAAGTCTTTGACATTGCCGATACTATCTTCTGCTTTTGGTTCTACTCCATTGTCTACTGTTTGTTCTTTCGCTTCTGGAGTATACGTGTCTTTTTGCTCTCTTACTTTCACCACTACTTGTACTGTTTCACTTGTTCCCATCTGGATAGCTTACTAATACTGTTCCTGGATGATCTCCTTTTTCTGTTGTGCTTGGGCTCCTCCTTGCCATGTGAACGTTGTTCCACTTGGTAAGTCTTTGACATTACCGATACTATCTTCTGCTTTTTGGTTCTACTCCATTGTCTACTGTTTGTTCTTTCCTTCTGGAGTATACGTGTCTTTTTGCTCTCTTACTTTCACCACTACTTGTACTGTTTCACTTGTTCCATCTGGATAGCTTACTAATACTGTTCCTGGATGATCTCCCTTTTCTGTTGTGCTTGGGCTCCTCCTTGCCATGTGAACGTTGTTCCACTTGGTAAGTCTTTGACATGCCGATACTATCTTCTGCTTTTGGTTCTACTCCATTGTCTACTGTTTGTTCTTTCCTTCTGGAGTATACGTGTCTTTTTGCTCTCTTACTTTCACCACTACTTGTACTGTTTCACTTGTTCCATCTGGATAGCTTACTAATACTGTTCCTGGATGATCTCCTTTTTCTGTTGTGCTTGGAGCTCCTCCTTGCCATGTGAACGTTGTTCCACTTGGTAAGTCTTTGACATGTGCCGATACTATCTTCTGCTTTTGGTTCTACTCCATTGTCTACTGTTTGTTCTTTCCTTCTGGAGTATACGTGTCTTTTTGCTCTCTTACTTTCCACCACTACTTGTACTGTTTCACTTGTTCCATCTGGATAGCTTACTAATACTGTTCCTGGATGATCTCCTTTTCTGTTGTGCTTGGGCTCCTCCTTGCCATGTGAACGTTGTTTCCACTTGGTAAGTCTTTGACATTGCCGATACTATCTTCTGCTTTTGGTTCTACTCCATTGTCTACTGTTTGTTCTTTCCTTCTGGAGTATACGTGTCTTTTTGCTCTCTTACTTTCACCACTACTTGTACTGTTTCACTTGTTCCATCTGGATAGCTTACTAATACTGTTCCTGGATGATCTCCTTTTTTCTGTTGTGCTTGGGCTCCTCCTTGCCATGTGAACGTTGTTCCACTTGGTAAGTCTTTGACATTACCGATACTATCTTCTGCTTTTGGTTTCTACTCCATTGTCTACTGTTTGTTCTTTCCTTCTGGAGTATACGTGTCTTTTTGCTCTCTTACTTTCACCACTACTTGTACTGTTTCACTTGTTCCATCTGGATAGCTTACTAATACTGTTCCTGGATGATCTCCTTTTTTTCTGTTGTGCTTGGGCTCCTCCTTGCCATGTGAACGTTGTTCCACTTGGTAAGTCTTTGACATTACCGATACTATCTTCTGCTTTTGGTTCTCTCCATTGTCTACTGTTTGTTCTTTCCTTCTGGAGTATACGTGTCTTTTTGCTCTCTTACTTTCACCACTACTTGTACTGTTTCACTTGTTCCATCTGGATAGCTTACTAATACTGTTCCTGGATGATCTCCTTTTTCTGTTGTGCTTGGAGCTCCTCCTTGCCATGTGAACGTTGTTCCACTTGGTAAGTCTTTGACATTGCCGATACTATCTTCTGCTTTTGGTTCTACTCCATTGTCTACTGTTTGTTCTTTCGCTTCTGGAGTATACGTGTCTTTTTGCTCTCTTACTTTCACCACTACTTGTACTGTTTCACTTGTTCCATCTGGATAGCTTACTAATACTGTTCCTGGATGATCTCCTTTTTCTGTTGTGCTTGGAGCTCCTCCTTGCCATGTGAACGTTGTTCCACTTGGTAAGTCTTTGACATTACCGATACTATCTTCTGCTTTTTGGTTCTACTCCATTGTCTACTGTTTGTTCTTTCGCTTCTGGAGTATACGTGTCTTTTGCTCTCTGCCTTTCACCTTTTACTAGCATACTGTTTCACTTGTTCCATCTGGATAGCTTACTAATACTAGTTTCCTGGATGGTCTCCTTTTCTGTTGGCTTGGGCTCACTCCTTGCTGCCATGTGAACGTTGTTCCACTTGGTAAGTCTTTGACAGTACCGATACTATCTTCTGCTGCTTTGGTTCTACTCCATTGTCTACTGTGCAGTGCTCGCTTCTGGAGTATACGTGTCTGCTTGTCCTTTGACATTTTACAGGTGCATTTACTGTATCTTTTTGAACCATCAGGATATGTCACAGTTACTACTCCTGCTTTATCTCCAGGTCCCGTTGTTGTACTTGGAATTGTAGCCCATATGTATGTTGTTCCCGCAGGTAAGTTAGTTTTATTTACACTTGTTGCTGCATCTGGAGTTGCTCCGTAACTTACTGTCTGTTTTTCAGAATTAGCAGTTGCATCGTATTTCGTCGTCATTGATTTGACTGTAATCGTTACTTGTGCACTATTACTATTATTAGCATTATCTGTTACCGTAATTGTAATATTATGAGTTTGTACATCAGTTCCTTCTGGTAATTTCGTTACCTCTTGAACTCCATTTTTAAACTTAATTGTTTTAGTTGCATCATCATATACTAAGAAATCTGGTAGCCCTGTGACTGTTGTTGTCTTAATACCACTTCCTCCTGGATTATCAGTAGCTGCAACTTTTATAGAAGGTATTGTTCTATCCAATGCAATTAAATCCCAATTTTGTCCGTTTGTTGGTACTTGAATTATTGGTTTTGTTACATCTCTTACTTCAAGTGGAATCGTTACTGAATCTGTCGTATCATCAAGATATGTGACAGTGGCATTGATTGTTTTATTTCCAAATTCTGCAGTACTTATTGTACTCACAGGAGTAACAGATTTAACTTTGTTATTACCATTATTACTAATTGTTACTGCAGCTTTCAAATCATCATTTGTTACCGCTGTATTTTGTTCTCTTGTGATTTTTGTTCCTGTAGGTGCATATTCATCCGCTAATCTTCGAACATTTACAGTCACGTTCACTATATCTATTGAATCATCAGGGTATGTTACAGTTACTACTCCCGCTTTTTCTCCAGGTCCTGTAGTTGTACTAGGTGTCGTAGCCCATGTGTATCTTGTACCAGCAGGTAATCCATTTTTATTAATACTTGTTCCTGCATCCGGCGTTACTCCATAACTCACCGTTTGTTTTTGCCCACTAGGTGTCGCATTGTATTTCGTCGTCATTGATTTAACAGTAATTGTTATTTGTCTTTGACTAGGATTGTTTGCATTATCTGTAACTTGGATAGTCGCATTATAAGTTTTACTATTTTGTCCAACTGGTAATTTTGTTATTTCTTGAACTCCATTTTTAAATTTTATTGTTTTAGTTGCATCATCATATACTAAGAAATCTGGTAACCCTGTGACCGTTGTTGATTTAATACCACTTCCTCCGTTGTTATCTACAGAAGTCACTGTTATTGAAGGTAATGTTCTATCTAAAGCAATTAAATCCCAATTTTGTCTATCATTTGGCGTTTGAATCGTTGGCGCCGTTACGTCTTTTACTTCTAATGGAATTGTTACTGGATCAGTTGTACCATCAAGATAAGTTACTGTAGCATTAATCGTTTGAGTTCCTGCATTTACTGTGCTAATTGTACCCACAGGTGTAACGGATTTCACCTTACTATTACCATTATTATTTACATTTATCGCCGCTTTTAAATCGTTATTTGTAACCGGAACATTTTGATTTCTAACGATTTTGGTTCCTGTAGCTTCATGTTCATCACTTAATTTTCGTACGGCTATCGTCACATTCACAGTGTCTTTTGAACCATCAGGGTATGTTACAGTTACTACTCCTGCTTTATCTCCAGGTCCTGTTATCGTACTAGGAGTTGTAGCCCATGTGTATGTTGTTCCATCAGGTAAGTTAGTTTTGTTTACACTTGTACCTGCATCTGGTGTTGCTCCATAGCTGACTTCTTGTTTTTGCCCATTAGGAACGGCATTATATTTATCAGTTTGTGCTTGAACATTAAACGTTATGGTTTTTGTAGCAATATTGCCATTTTTATCTACAGCCTTAATAGTTGCTTGCGTTCTTTGGAAATTATTTGGTATTACGCCAGATAATTCAATCCTTTTTGTTAAAGAATTATAGCTTAAAGGATTTGCTAAATTCTCAACTACAATTGGGTTAGTATCTCTAAGTCCAATACCCCTAGCATTATCCTGAGCATCAATAGAAATATTACTTGACAATCCTTCAGCTCTTGTTAACATAACTGAATCGGGGGATGTAATAGTTGGTTTAATATCATCTACGATTGCTACTGGAATAGTTACTGTTTTCATTACAGTATTCCCACGTAGAATTTCAATCTCTTTACGTTGCACACCTTGCACAGAAGTATCAACCGAAGAACCACCTTTCCAACGAATTGTTAAATCAGTTGCAGGGGCTGTTCCATTTGAAAGTGTAATATAACTTCTAGCATCTCCAAGTTCACCACTTTGATTTTGGAAAATACTTTTATCTTGTTTTCCAATAAAATCTAGTACTGTATACGGTGTAGTAACATCTTTCGTTACTCCGTTATCATAACTTACTGTAACAACAGCATTCTTTGTTCCTGGTTGACTCAAATCAAAAGGTGTTTTCCATGTTACTCTAGCTGTTTGAGGAATTTCATGATTTGTTATTGATTTTACTAAATTTCTTGGATTTTTATAAAAATCACGAGGATCACCCACTAATGTTGTTAAACTTGGGTGTTTTTGCAACCACATCATTTTGTGCATTTGTTTGAATCGTTTTAGTAGACAATCCATCTTTAAAATGAATTATCATTGTTGTTCCATCAGATGAAATTTCTGCATGATCAAAATCACTTTTATGCCCTGAAGGTGTCATAACATCAGGATGTTCTGTTTTAAACTTTTCAATTAAAACTGTTTTTTCATTTTCTGTTAAATGTCTAACATCATCTACATAAGTTTGAGATAAATCCTTCACCGGATTCCGTTCACTTTGCGGTTTAATAATAAAAGTAAACGTATAGGGGTGTAACACATTTGGAGCTGTTCTTGTATTAGAGGCAATACGAACCTCATATCTACCAGGTTGAACGATTTTCCCTTCTCCTACAACACCTCTAATAGCAGCATTCGTAATAGGATTGTTTATTCCTGTTTTACCATGCTCTATTTCACGTGATCTTTGAACTCCTGCCCTCTTATCCCAGTAGGCAACGTACATTTTTAAACCTTTAATCGGAGAATCCCCTGTAAACCCAACAGTAACAATATAATACGGGGTCTCATCTTCTACTATTTTTCCTCGAACATACGTAGTGTACTTTTTCTCATTTCCTACTCTTTGTCCTTTTATCTCAATTTTACTCCAAATTTCATCTGAATTATAATAAACAGCAGTACTTCCATTTTCAATAAGATTACCATCTCTTCTATTTTCCTGGTGTTTGTATACTATCCCTCTAAACGTACCTTCTCCACTGTTTTCAATAATCTTTCCCATTTCGTGAATCACGTTTACCTGAATGGACACGTGTCAGTCTGTTAGCTACTTTATTACGAAGATAAATTACTTCTTTTAATAATTTTTGAACAGTTTCTTCACTATTATTAGTTGATGGAAGTTTATCTGCTGTTTCAACTAATTTTTCAGCATCACTAAACTCATAATTTATTTGATTAGCTATACTGTGAATCTCAGTTACAGTTTCTGTTACTTTTGTTATTTTTTTCGTTGTGTTTTCTAACAACATCTTCTGTAGTATTTTTCTTGTTGCTTTTCTTTAGTATACTTCTCAACATTTAATTTCTCTTCTTTTTTAGACTCAACTTTTTCTTTAGCTTCCGATTTTTTATCTTCCTTAGGTTTGTCCTCTAAGTTATCAAACACTTCTTTAAGTGCCTTTACTTCTTTATCAATTTCTTCTTGAGTAATTTCTAAATCTTCTAATGTTTTTCTACACGTACTAAAAACAAGACCAAGTTTTTTTACCGATTCTTCAGTTTTTGCTGATATCAGTTTTCTTAATCTTAGCTACTAAATCTTCTAACTCTTTTTATTAACTTCTTTTTGTCAATAGGTACTCCAAGTGTCTCGCTTGTAGTTATTTTCTCTGTCCTCTTATTATTAGAGCTTTGCGCTTGCTTCTCTTTTTCTGGCGTTGGTATCGCGGCATTTGAATTTTTCACCTACATTACTATTTTTCTTGTTTGGCTACTGTTTCTAAACCATTAACATCCCCAGCATATATTACTTGTGGTCCACTAATATTTACTGCCCCAACAACAAAAATAGTGAACAGCTAAAAAGGATGTGTTTACCCTTTTTAACCATACGCCAATTTTTGCTGGAGTCCTTGTCTATTAAATAACATTTTCTTTTCTCCTTCTATATTCACACTTAAAGTATATAATAAATTTATTATATACTTTATCCTTTATAATTTCAATACTTTCACATTAATTTAAAGTATATTTTAACTATAAATACTTTTTCAAAATATAAAGAACATAAATAGGACTCAATAAGATTACGAATACATTTAACACATTAATAAAAATACCAATATTATTAAATAACGAAATATAATTCCTGAGTTTATCACTTTAGGGAAGAAAAAATAATAGACAAAAACCAGAAATACCAAGGTGAAAAGTCTATTATTTTTATTTTTGTATTGTTGTAAACGGTTATCTGTGATATAATATAGATATGGCATTTATAAAAAGTAACAAAAAACAGAAGGCAAACAACACGTATATTTGGTAGAAGGATATCGAGAAGGAGATAAAGTAAAACAACGAACAATTCATACTTATGGAAGGCTAGATAAACTTGAACAAGAAGAATCAGGGAATTTTAGAAAGATTAAAAAGAAGCTAAAGAGGAAAAATTTAACAAAGATAGTCATATTGAAATAACATATGATTTAAATGCTCCTATGAACGAGACCAGACAAAATATATGGTTGGAAAATAATAGATTCTATATTCAAAGAACTTAAGATCGATAAATTTTTAGAAAAGTATGAAGACAAAAAGAAGTGACAAAAATATCAGATATCCTAAGACTACTAACTATACAAAGAATACTAAAAACCAAACAGTAAAATCTCAACCTATAAAGCTCAAGAAGAACTTTACGGTAATTGGGATATTAGCTTAAATAGTATATACAGAAGTTTAGATAAATTAGATAAAAATAAAAAGAAGACTTACAAATTCACCTTCATAAAGAAATCTCAAAAATAACTAATAGAACTGCAAACTTAGTATTTTATGATGTAACGAACTACTACTTTGAAACAGACAGTATAGAAAAAAATTACAGCACAAAAGCTAAATACGATGAATTGTCACAAGAAAAAGCTAGAAAAAAAGAAATGAGACGAAAAAGGACCAAGTAAAGAACATCGTCCAGAACCAATTATACAGCTGGGGTTAGTTTATGGATACAAACGGAATACCGATAAGTTATAAATTATTCAAAGGAAATCAAACAGATCCAATAACTTACCTACCAGCGATAGAAACAATAAAAACAATTCGGAATAGAAAGATTAATAGTAGTGGCGGATAAAGCTATGAATAGTTCAAAAAAATGTAAGTTATATGTCCAAAGGAAATGACGGATGGGTATTTTCACAAAAAACATAGAGGAAAAAGAGGAGCACCTAAAGATATACAAAACTTCATATTAGAAGATAAAGACTGGGAAGTGAATGAAGAAATGACCTTCGCTAAGAAATCATTCATAAGAGAAAGAAAAATAGAAGGTAAGAAAGTAAAAGAAAAAGTATTAGTTACTTGGAATAAGAAATACGCTCAAAGAGAGCAAGCAAGACGAGAAGGCGCACTAGATTACGCAAGAAAATTAACACAACCCCAACTTTATAGAATGACAAGTAAAAAGGTGGAAAGAAATATTTAGAAAGTAAGATTAGTAGATCCAAAAACAGGAGAGATTCTACCTTACAAACCAACAATAACATTAGATGAAGACCAAATCAATTTTGATGCACAATTCGACGGGATAAATGTAATAGTGACAAGTGAATTAACAATGTCAGATGAAGAGATAATATCAGCTTACGGAGAGCTATCCGAAATAGAAGATTGTTTTCAGAGTGACAAAAAAAGCCAATTAGAAACAAGACCGGTATATGTAAGAACTCCAGAGCATATACAAGGACATTTTCTAACATGTTTTTTAGCGTTAATACATGTTAGATTATTACAGTATAAAACAAATAAACAAATGAGTTCAGAGCGAATAATAAATGCGTTGAAAACAGCAAAAGGTAACAAAAATTAAATCAAGGATATTACAGATTACAAGAGAGTGAAGATATGAAATTATTAAACAAGTTACTAGGAATAAAATGGGAAAAAGGAATAGTAAAAACACGAAGAATTAAATAGGTATCCTTTATAATTCGTGTACAACAAATTTCCCCGAAAAAACAACCGCTATAAACACTATTGCACCAAGTGTTCATAGCGGTTTTATGTTGTTTCTAAGTGATAAACTCGGGATTATTAAATAACAAAAATATAATTATCTATAATAGACTATAGTCAAGTAAATAGACACGAAAACACGAAAATTAGCTAAAAATTTAAGTGAAATTTGTTTTATACTGAGAAGTAGATGTGGTATCCTGTGAGGAAAATGTGGCAGTACCACTTTTTCCCACATTAAGAAACACATCGACAGAGGTTCAGTGCAAAATAAATTTTTAATGTTCATAAAATGCTACTTTTTTCTCATTAGGAGTCATAAATCCTAAGGAATAGTATGGTCTTTTAAGATTGTAAAATCCCTCAATGTACTCAAATAAAGAAAGTTTTAATTCTCCTACAGAGTGATAATTTTTTCTATTGCACTCCGGGGTTGACCCTTTGTTACTAACACGCACCTCAAGGCGCTGGCTTTCACATTCGTTCAAGCCCTATTGCATTTTGACGCCCGCTACCCGTTAAACGGGTCTATCTATTTTTTTCTTATTTCCAAATGGATTTGTATATTCTTTTGTTGTCAGTCTATCAATTGCAATGTCATGCGATTCTTGTTCTCTGATATATTTTCTTATTGTACTTTCATTTAATCCTACAGTACTTACACAGTATCCTTCAGACCAAAACATTCTATTTCCGTACCTGTATTTCAAGTTTGAATGCATATCAAATATCATTAATGAACTTTTCCTTTCAGATATCACATAAAACTTGACACACTATATTTTGGCGGTATTGATAGTAGCAAATGTATATCTATTATTTCCACTCCTTTTATACTTACTTTTATTATACCTACTATTTTATGTGCGATAAACTATTATGTTTATTTTACCATAATAAAAATTATCCTTTCTTTATTTTTAGAGCTTAAGCTACTCTTATTTTATCAAGAAAAGGATGATTTTTCAATTGTTTAACTTTATCTCGCACCCGCATAGTGGTGAGTTTTTGTTCGGAGACTTCGCCTCCTCAACTGGCTAAAAGCCTTTAATATAAAATGATAGCGTAGTAACCATTACGGCTACCACGCTACCCTAATTTAAATTTTTCTAATAAAAATTGCAGATTATTTTTATCCTATATACTATTCGCGAATCTTTCACACATAATAAAAATATATCTTACAAAAACCAATTTTATTATATTTTATCTATTTACAACATTCGCAGACGTTCCAGTTGTAACTACTTCAACAGCTGCTTCTAATCCACCCTCTACAAGGTTTTTGATTGCAGTTTCTGTATAAAACGCTGTATGAGGTGTGTAGATTACATCATCACGATCAATTAGCGTTTGTAATAGTTCATCATCAAACTCTTTTCCTTCAAGGTTTTTAGGGACATATTTACCTTCATTTTCATAAACATCTAACCCTGCCCCAAGAAGTTTTCCGCTATCTAAAGCACGCAAAACAGCTTTAGTATCAACTAGCATACCACGAGCAGCATTTAGCAAGATTGAATTATCTTTCATTTTAGCAAGAAATTCATCATTTACCATATGATTATATTCTTTAATAGCCGGCATGTGAATAGTAATAATATCAGAATTCGCTATTAAATCATCTAAATTCTCAACATAGTCTAAGACTTCTTTCGCCGCTTCATTTTGATAAACATCATAACCTAGAACTTTAGACCCTAAAGCATTGAATAATCGAGCAGCTTGAGTACCAATTCTTCCAGTACCAATAACACCTACTGTTAAAGTCCTAAGCTCACGAGATAATATCCCTGGATTCCAAGAGAAATTATGTTTTTCTATATTGCGTTGAATTTTATTTGTATTTCTACTAATACGTAACGCAGATGTAAGAACATGTTCAGCAATAGCATTTGGTGAATATGATGGTACATTCGTCATTTTAATACCTAATTCAGACATTAATTCTAAATCATAAATATCAAAACCAGCAGAACGGGTAGCAAAAACTTTAACTCCTTGATCTTTAGCATATTCATATACATCACATTCAAAAGGTTTGTTTTGTGCTAAGACTACACCTTGTTTACCTTCTAGTAAATGTTTGTTAGCTGATGTAAGTTCCTCTGTATAAACATCAATCTCAACCTCAGGGTGAGCATTTCTCCAACTTTCTAATGCACTTTTTTCATCTTCTCTTAAATTAAAAAATACTAATTTCATATCTCTTCCTCCTTAGATAAAGTACTAGTTCAACATTATTCTAGTAAACTTTTAATAAAAATCTATATAATTAATTTTACCATAAAAATTAATTTACTAAAAACTATTTTATTTTACTTTTTCAAAAATTTTTTGGATAATTTCAAACAATTCGTTATTGTTTTTCCACTATTTTATAAATATCTACTTCCTTTGGTAATTTTTGCTTATAACGATTTATCCAAAATAGACTTCCAGCCTGCATTATTCGCTCCAACTACATCATTTTCTATTGAATCTCCTATATAGTATAGAGAATCATTAGGAAGTTGTAACTTTTCTTTCATAATCTCAAATATTCTATCATCTGGTTTATTTATGCCATAATCTCCAGAGACTATAATATTTTCCCTATTAATCCATCTTTCAACACCTAATGCAGTTATCTTAGACCATTGATGTTCACTTGGTCCATTCGTAATAATTCCAAGTTTCACATTATTCTCTTTCGCTAACTCTAAAAATACTTTTTAGTTATATTAGACATTTGTAATTTTTGTTGATTCTTTTTATATTCTCTTTGCATACTAAGTGCCTGTTCACCAGTTAAAAACACCCCTAAATCCTTAGCCGCTTCTTGAATCCTATAAATATGATATTCATCCATAGTCATATCTCCATTTCTTGAAGCCTCAAATTTCACATCGCTATAATATCTACTTAAAATATAAAACTTCTCCATATCAATATCCATATCAAATAGACTCTTGTACGCATTCTCAAAATGGAGCTATCTGTTCATACAACGTATCATCCACATCAAAAACAAGACCAATCATTTTATTCTCCTTATATTAAAAATCAACTCAATATGGAGTTATACTAAAAAAAGTAGACACAAAAATAAACAATATAATATAATAAAAGTAGACACAGAAAGGAAGTGTTTAAAATGGCAAAAATGTCTACGATGAAGATTTTAAAAGATCGATTGTTAGTCTATATCAAAATGGTAAGACTCAAACACAACTGAGTAAAAGATTATGGTATTTCTTTAAGTGCCATTAATAAATGGGTGAAACAGTATTCTGAGATTAAAACTGAAGATGGCGATGTGTTTACCGCTAAACAAATAAAAAGAACTTCAAAAACGAAACGCTCAATTAGAAGAAGAAAAATCAAATTTTTAAAAAAGGCGATTGCCATCTTCACGCCACACTCAAACAAAGATTAAACGCTATTTTTCACTCTTAGAAATCAACATAATATTAAACTTTTTATGCAAAAGTATTCAATGTTAATAGAAGCACATACTATAAATATATCTCAAATGATGTACCTCCTAGAATTGAAGAAAAATCAAATGATTTCTAGAATTATTTTAAAAATTCATGGAGATTACAATAAGCGACTTGGTGCATATAAAAATTACTCATATTTTTAGAGCGCGATTATGGTATTAAGGTTAGTGTTGGAAGAGTATATCGATTAATTCAAAAATTAAATCTCCCTACCATGTCTACTTCTAAACCTTTTATCAAAGCGAGTAAAGAAAAACTGTAAAGATACTAAACTATGTAACCACTTAAAAACAAGAATTTAATCCTCCTGAGCCTAATATGGTTTGAGATTTAGCGATTTTACTTATATAAAAAGTAAATGGTGTTTGGTTTTATTTGTGTATAATTATGGATTTATTTTCTAGAAAAATTATATCGTGGAATATTTCCAATAAAGGCTGATTCTAACCTTATTATGAGTACATTTAATGACGCTTATAATAAAAAGAAATTGTCCTACTGGTCTTATGTTTCATTCTGACCGTGGTACTCAGTATACAGCAGCTCCCTTTAGAAAGCTCCTGGATAAATTTAATGTAGTTCAATCTTTTTCTAAAAAAGGATATCCTTTCGATAATGCTTGTTGTGAGTCTTTCTTTAAATATTTAAAGAAAGAGGAGTGCAATAGAAAAAATTATCACTCAATTGGAGAATTAAAACTTTCTTTATTTGAGTATATTGAGGATTTTACAATCTTAAAAGACCACACTATTCTTTAGAACTTATGACTCCTAACGAAAGAGAATTAGCGTTTTATGAACATTAAAAATTTATTTTACACTGAGCCTCTATCGGTGTGGTTCTTAATGTGGGAAAAGTGGTACTGCCACATTTTCCTCACAGGGATACCACACCTACTTCTCAGTATAAAAACAAATTTCACTTAAAATTTTTAACTAATTTTCGTATTTTTCGTGTCTATTTACTTGACTATAGTCCAATATCACCATAATTATTCGTCTAAACCAAGTGACTTAGGCTCTTTAATTATTAATTGAGTTGATTACAAAAAGTTATTTCATTAGTTTTTCTATTTTTATTTTTTGCTTCTTCTAGCGTTTCACTATTTTCTAACATTTCTAAAACTAACTTTAGAAGTGTTTCTTTATAATCCTTAAACTGTTTATCTGTCATGCCTTCTACATCATTTATGTTATTCATATTAATCTCCAGTTCTAAACTATATTTTATTCTATTCACTATTATATCATATCAATAATTTTTATAACCAAATTTATTTTTCCAATCAATTTCAAAAATCTACAACAGACTTATCTGTATAAGGATGCCAAGTACTTGTTTCTATTAATTCAGGAGATATAGTTTACTGCTTCAGCTCCTCGAAGTAAGACTTCTTGAATCTGTTTTATATTTTTAAAACTCACAGCCAAAATCTCTGTTTGATAATCAATTAATAAATCACTTATTATAGAAATTGTTTCTGTTGCGCCTTGTCCGATATTTTCCATTCTATTTACATACGGCGCTACATAACTTTGCTCCATTCATAGCTGCTGCCAATGCTTGCATAGGACTTAGAATTGCTGTAGCAGTAACCTTAATCCCTTCTCTTGAACAAAGTTTAATAGCTTCTAAACCAGCCTTTGTTACAGGAATTTTTATATAAAATGTTTCTCCAAAAATTTTCGTAGTACTCTTGCTTCACTTAATATTCCTTCAACTTCACTTTCTGTTGTTTGTATATGAATTTCATATTTACCATAAGTAAATTTCTTTAATTCTTTTTAAAATATTTTTAATATCCCTTCTACTTTTGATAATATTGTTGGATTAGTCGTTATCCCTGTTATCTCTCTATATTTCGATATTTCTTTTAATTTTTCTACGTCTGCACTATCTATTAAAATTTTCATTATTCTTCTCCTCTAAAATACTTATAACCTCTCCTAGATTCCCAACAATTCTATAAGTTCTTTCTTTACACTCTTCATCTGGTTTAAACATATCAGGAACCATAATAACCTTAGCTCCTGCCGAACTACCTGCTATTACTCCCGCTTTTGAATCTTCTAAAAACTAAACACTCTTCTGGTTTAACTCCTAGACGTTCTGCAGCCAATAAGAATACATCTGGTGCTGGCTTCCCATTTTCAACCTCACTACACTAGCAAACTCATCTATATTTTT
>BNJS01003026.1_pt1 | contig 116562 bp, 205 predicted proteins | sample 8540461 | NCBI WGS metagenome assembly BNJS01 (sample SAMD00202454, study PRJDB9452) | human saliva metagenome | isolation source: human saliva | place: Japan | reverse complement strand
ATCATCCTCGGCATGGCGCTCTCCAACGCCCTCGTCGCCCTCGGCGGTGCCCTGTTCGCGCAAACCAGCGGCAGCGCCGACATCACCAGCGGCATCGGCACCATCGTGATCGGCCTGGCCGCCGTTATCATCGGACAAAACCTGCTGCCCGCCAAAACGCATCGTCCTCGTCACCCTGTCCGCCGTGATCGGCGCTCGTCGTCTACCGTCTGCTCATCGCCTTTGCGCTCGGCAACGAACGCCCTGCAAAACCTCGGCGTGCGCCCCACCGACCTCAACCTCATCACCGCCGTACTCGTCGTTGCCGCCCTGCAAACTCGCCGTCAAAGGCCGTCTGAAAAAAAGGAAACCCGCCCCATGATGCGCGCCGAGAACCTCAAAGTCACGCTTCAACGCCGGCACGCCGATGGCAATCCCGCCATGCGCGGCATGAGCCTGCACATCGGAGAAGGCGAGTTTGTCACCGTTATCGGCAGCAACGGCGCGGGTAAATCCACCCTGCTCAACGCCGTCAGCGGCGACATCGCCGTCGACAGCGGCAGCATCGCTATCGACGGCCGCGACGTCACCCGCGAGCCTGTCCCACAAACGCGCCCACCTTGTCGCCCGCGTCTTCCAAGACCCGCTCGCCGGCACCTGCGAAGCCCTCAGCATCGAAGAAAACATGGCGCTGGCCTACTCGCGCGGCCGCAAACGCGGGCCTCGGTTTCGCCCTCAACCGGCAAAACCGCGAACTTTTCCGCGAAAAACTCGCCATGCTCAAACTCGGTCTCGAAAACCGCCTCACAGACCGACATTGGCCTGCTCTCCGGCGGCCAGCGCCAAAGCCGTCAGCCTGCTGATGGCCAGCCTGCGCCCGAGCAAAAATCCTGCTGCTCGACGAGCACACCGCCGCCCTCGACCCCGAAAACCGCCGCCTTCGTGCTGGAACTCACCGAACAAATCATCGCCGACAACCGCCTCACCGCCATGATGGTCACCCACCCATGCGCCAGGCGCTCGACCACGGCAGCCGCACCGTCATGCTGCACCAAGGGCAGCGTCGTCCTGGACGTCGGCGGGCAGCGAAACGCGAGGGCATGGACGTTGCCCGACCTGCTCGCCCTGTTCGAGCAGACGCGCGGCGAACAGATCGCCGACGACAGCCTGCCGCTCGACTGATATCGCTGAAAGCGTCGTCTGGAAAAACGCCGCTCGACAGAAGCGGCGTTTTTCAGACGGCTACAATCTTTCAGACGGCCACGCACCAGACGGCCACAATCTTCAGACGGCCACAATCTTTCAGACGGCCACAATCTTTCAGACGGCCACAATCTTTCAGACGGCCACAATCTTTCAGACGGCCACAATCTTTCAGACGGCCACAATCTTTCAGACGGCCACAATCTTTCAGACGGCCACACCTTCAGACGGCCACAATCTTCAGACGGCCACACTTTCAGACGGCCACAATCTTTCAGACGGCCACAATCTTTCAGGACGGCCACAATCTTTCAGACGGCCAAGCATCTTTCAGACGGCCACAATCTTTCAGACGGCCACAATCTTTCAGACGGCCGCAATCTTTCAGACGGCCACAATCTTCAGACGGCCACAATCTTTCAGACGGCCACAATCTTTCAGACGGCCACAATCTTTCAGACGGCCACAATCTTTCAGACGGCCACAACATTCAGACGGCCACAACTTTTCAGATACCGCAGTTCAGTCGAGCTGCATCTCGGCCGCCGCATCTGCACGGCCGTTTTCGTATGCTTTCGTGCCGCCGCTCTCCAAAAGCACGGCGGCGGGAGTAGAATACTGCCGAAACAAACGTTTCACTGCCGGTTCGGGCTGTCCGGCAGACCTTCCGCTCCGCGGCCGCGCCTGCCCGCACAACCTGCCCGATTTTCTTCCTACCTCAAATAAGGAGCAGACTCATGAAAGCAGCACGTTTCTACGACAAAGGCGACATCCGCATCGAAGACATCCCTCGAGCTTACCGTCGCGCCCGGCACGGTCGGCATCAAAGTGGCTTGGTGCGGCATCTGCGGCACGGATTTGCACGAATTTATGGAAGGCCCGATTTTCATCCCGCCCTGCGGCCATCCGCACCCGATTTCCGGCGAATCGGCGCCGGTAACCATGGGACATGAATTTTCCGGCGTGGTCTATGCCGTGGGCGAAGGCGTGAACGACATTAAGGTCGGCCAGCACGTTGTGGTCGAACCCTATATCGTGCACGACGATACCCCCACCGGCCCGGGCAGCAACTACCACCTGTCCAAAGACATGAACTTCATCGGCCTGGGCGGCTGCGGCGGCGGTTTGTCGGAAAAATCGCCGTCAAACGCCGCTGGTGCACCCGATTTCCGACAAAATCCCTGCTTGACCAAGCCGCGCTGATCGAGCCCTTGCCGTCGGCCACCACGCCTATGTCCGCAGCGGCGCGAAAGCGGGCGACGTGGCACTCGTGGGCGGCGCGGGCTCCATCGGCCTGCTGCTGGCTGCGGTACTTAAAGCCAAAGGCATCAAAGTCATCATCACCGAGTTGAGCAAGGCGCGCAAAGACAAAAGCCCGCGAATCGGCGTGGCTGACTTTATCCTCGACCCCACCGAAGTGGATGTGGTTGCCGAAGTGAAAAAGCTTACCAATGGCGAAGGCGTGGACGTCGGCTTTCGAGTGCACCAGCGTCAACAGAGTGATGGACACACTGATCGAAGCCTGCAAACCCACCGCCAAAATGGTCATTGTCTCCATCTGGAGCCATCCGGCCACGATTAACGTGCACAGCGTGGTGATGAAAGAATTGGACGTGCGCGGCACCATCGCCTACCGCAACGACCATCAGGAAACCACTCAAATTGGTGGAAGAAGGCAAAATCAACCTCGAACCTTTCATCACCCAGCGCATCAAACTCGACGAACTGATTTCGAAGGTGCTTCGAGCGGGCTGATTCATAATAATGAATCAGCAGTGAAGATTATCGTCAATCCGAATCTGTAAGCCGTTTAATTTGATCGCAGAAAGCGCCGTCTGAAATATTTTCAGACGGCCTTATAGTCAGGGCAGGGTTTGGAAACCCGACATTTTCCATGCTGTTAAAACTTTGTCCGGTCTCTGCCCAAGTCGCCGATGTGATCCGTCATTCCCGCGTAGGTGGGAATCTTGTCTCGAGCCGTAACACACGGTAGTGAAAACCATGCGTCCGTAACCGATAAAGATTCTCGCCTGCGCGGAGTTGACGGCGGTTTGAGCTTTCAGACGACCTCTTGCCGCAATGCCGAATGTCAATCCCTAGGGGCTGTTGATAATCAGCTTGCGAGACGGTTCTTGAGTGAAAATGGCCGAATGCAAGGAAAAAGCACGGCAAGATTAGACACCTTGCGAGCATTTTTGACGCGGCAGGCGGGTATTTTTGCCAAAAACACCGCCGCAACGCTGATTGTCAACACACCCCTAGCGCTGCTGCGCCGCGTTGGTGAGGTTTTTCACCGGGGCGAGGCTGACCGAGCCGCCCTGGCCGGTAATCCATTTGTTTTCCACGCGCCAGATGCGGGCGGTGTCTTCGAGGCGGACGTACCAGTGCTTGGGGTAGGGGCAGGGTGGCGAAGCGGCCGGTAATCTCGGTTTTGTCGCCCGAGGGCGGTGCGGCGGATTTTTGCAGGACGATGCTTTGGTCGAATCTTTTTCGCCGGATGCATCAGGGTCAGTTTGACGGGCACGCTGTTTTCGAAGCGGCCGGAAAGGTAGACGCGCACGGCGCTGCCGTCGGGGCTGATGAGCACCTGGGCGTTGATGCCGCGTTCTGATGGCGGCGGTGTCGCGCTTGATGTCGAGGTCGATGTGTTTGCCGTCTTTGTAGTAGTCGTCGCCGACGAAGATCGGGTTTCGTTGCTGGCGGCCAGCCAGAGGGTGACGAAGGCGGCAACGACGACGATGGCAGGGGCCGACATCAGCAGCCACGGCCAGGGTTCTTTGTACCAGGGTTTGGGGGTTTGCCCGTTCACGGTCATTCTCCGATGAAGTCGGATCGGTGATGGTGCGGCCTTCGGCACCGCCGTCTTCGCGGTGGTGGAAGGTGAATTCGATGGGGTGGCTGCCTTTGTCGGCGTATTCGGGGATGGTGGAAACCCGCACGGGATGGTGAGGGTTTCGCGGCCGCCGACTTTGACGCCGCCTCGGGCAGACCGGTGAGGGCGATAGTCGTCGAAGCCGGTAACGGCGGCGGTGACGGTCTGCTCTCGCTGTTGTTGATGATGCGCAGGTTGTAGGCGTTTTCCAGCCAGCCTTTCGCTGTTTTCGCGCACCATCACGCCCTGTCTTTGATGATGTCGACGCGCAGGGGTTCAGTGGGTGGCCACGCCGACGAGGAAGGCGGTGACGGCCGCGGCCAGGACGGCGCCGTAGCTGATAACGCGCGGGCGCAGCAGTTGTTTTGACGCTCTTTGTCGCCGTATTTGTGTTCGAGGACGTTTTCGGTGGTGTAGCGGATGAGGCCGCGCGGATAGTCCTTTTGTCCATGATGTCGTCGCAGGCGTCGATGCGGCGGCGCAGCCGATGCATTCGTATTGCAGGCCGTCGCGGATGTCGATGCCGATGGGCAGACCTGCACGCACATGGTGCAGCTGATGCAGTCGCCCAAGTCGGTTTCGTCGCGGCCGACGTTTTTTTTCATAGCGCGCGCGCGCCTCGCCGCGCTCGGTGTCGTAGGAGATGACCAGGGTGTCGGGGTCGAACATCGCGCTTTGGAAGCGGGCGTAGGGACACATGTGTTTGCACACCTGTTCGCGCATCTGGTGGGCAAACAGCCAGGTGACGAAGCCGTGAAGGCGGCAGCAAAAGAGGGCGCCGCCGCCCGCCTGTCCGTTGAAGAGGGCGGGCAATGAAGTCGCGGATGGGGTAAACCAGCCGGCAAAGGTGATGCCCGTCCAGGCGCAGACAGCGAAAATCAGCAGGTATTTGCTGAGCTTGATGCGGATTTTGGCGCGTTCCACGGCTCTTTGTCGAGTTTCATGCGCTTTGTTGCGGTCGCCTTCGACGAAGTGGTCTATCCACAGCATGATTTCGGTGTACACGGTTTGCGGGCAGGCGTAGCCGCACCACAGGCGTCCGGGCCACGGTTGTCCACTCAAAACAGGCCGGAAGGCGCAGATAATCAGGAGCAGGCGAGGTAAATCAGGTCGGCCATGCCGAAGGAGAGGTTGAAGATGAAGAAGTGGCGGTTGGGAATGTCGAACAGCACGGCCTGCCGCCCCGACCAGCTGAACCACGGGATGCAGTAGAACACAAACTGGTGGCGAGGATGGCGGCGATGCGCAGTTTGGCAAAACGGCCTTCGGCCTTTTTCGGATGGATGCGCTTGCCGGATTCGAGAGCTTGATTACCTCGCTCTTGGCTTGCCCGCCGCTTTGGCTTTCGCGGTGGGTTTGCTTTGTGCGTCGGCAGCATCGTTGATTTTGATGGCGGGCTTCCGGCTTTGCTCGCTGGACGGTGTGGCGGTTTTGGGTTTGAAACCGCCTTCCGGTTCGCGCTGGCGGCGTCACGCTTTTTCTGCTGTTCGGCCATGGCGGTGTTCCTTTGGATTGTGGTTTGCGGTTTGTTTATAACTTGAAATTATAGGCTTATGGCGGCGCGATTATACGCCCTTAATCCTGCGGGCGCTTTGCGCAGAGAGTCTGTTTATGGCCTCCATACACGATTTCAATCCTGTACTTTGTGCGCTCTCATATTGCATTTTCATGAATAAAGGCCGTCTGAATTTGCTATAATGCGCCGTTTTACCCCGCCTCCCGCCATGCAGCTGACCGTTATCGGACTGAACCACCAAACTCGCGCCGCTCAGCATCCGCGAGAAACTGGCGTTTTCGCCGATGCGCTGCCCGAAGCGCTTGCCGGTCTGACCGACAGCGGCGCCGCGCGCGAAGCCGTCATTCTCCACCTGCAACCGCACCGAACTCTACTGCGTCGGCGATGCCGAAGCTGTTACCGGCTGGCTGGCCGCAGACGCGCCTCAGCCCCGAAGAAATCCGCCCCTATCTCTACACCTACGGTTGCAGCGACACCGTCCGCCACGCCTTCCGCGTTGCCTGCGGGCTCGACAGCATGGTGCTGGGCGAGCCGCAAACTCGGTCAGCCCAAAGACGCCGTGCAAACCGCGCAGGAGCAAAAGCACCGGCAGCTGGCTCAACGCCCTGTTCCAAAACATTCTCCGTTGCCAAAGAAATCCGCAGCGGCACGGCTGTGGGCGAGCAGTCGAGTTTCTATGGCCGCCGCTTCGGTGAAAATGGCCGCCCAGATATTCCCCGACGTCGGCAAACTCAACGTCCCCTTTATCGGCGCGGGCGAAATGATCGAACCTGTCGCCACCTACTTCGCCGCCGCCGAAAACCCGCGCCTGATGACCGCTGCCAACCGCACCTCGCGCGCGCTGAAGAATTGTGCGGCAAACCTCGGCATCCACGCCGAACCCTGCCTCTTGGCCGACATCCCCGACATCCTCCACCGCTACGACGTCGTTATCTCTTCCACCGCCAGCCCCTGCCCGTCGTCGGCAAAGCGCATGGTCGAAAACGCCCTCAAACTGCGTAACCAAATGCCCGTCTTCATGCTCGATCTGGCCGTGCCGCGCGACATCGAAGCCCCAAATCGCCGAACTCGACGACGTCTACCTCTACACCGTCGACGACATGGCCGAGTCGCATACAGAGCGGCTGCGAAGCGCGGCAGAAAGCGGCAGCGCAGGCCGAAGCCATGGTGGGGCAGAAAGTTGCCGAATTTCTCGAATGGCAGAAAAGCCGCGAAAACGTCCCTCTAATCCGCGCCCTGCGCGACGAAGGCGAACGCGCCCGCCGCCACGTCCTCGAAAAATGCCATGAAACAGCCGCCAAAGGCGCCTCGCCCGGAAGAAGTGCTCGAACGTCTCTCCGTCCAGCTCACCAACAAACTCCTCGCACTCGCCCACCCACACCCTGTCCAGCGGCGGCGGCGACAGCGGTCTGTCGATGCCGTGGCGCAGATTTACCACCTGACCCACCCTCGGAACGCAAAAAGCTGAACCCGCGTTGCAGATAGTGTTGCGCAAAAACGCCGCTTCGACAGAAGCGGCGTTTTTCAGACGGCCACCGCTCAGACGGCCCCGTTTTTCAGACGGCCACCGTTTTTCAGACGGCCACCGTTTTTCAGACGGCCACGTTTTTCAGACGGCCACCGTTTTTCAGACGGGCCACCGTTTTTCGGATTTGCCACTGTTTTTCAGATCGGCCACCGTTTTTCAGACGGCCACCGTTTTTCTTCAGACGCTACCGTTTTCTAGACGGCCACCGTTTTTCAGGGACGGCCACTCGTTTTTCAGACGGCCACCGTTTTTTCAGATCGGCCACCGTTCAGACGGCCACCGTTTTTCAGACGGCCACTGTTTTCGTCAGACGGCTCACACTGCTTCAGACGGCCACCGTTTTTCAGATTTGGCCACCGTCGTCAGACGGCCACCGTTTTTCAGACGGCCACCGTTTTCAGACGGCCACCGTTTTTCAGACGGCCACTGCTTCTTTCAGACGGCCACCATCAGATCGGCCACCGTTTTTCAGACGGCCAGCTGCTCAGACGGCCACTGTTTTTCAGACGGCCACCGTTTTTCAGACGGCCACCGTTTTTCAGACGGCCACTGTTTTTCAGACGGCCACCGTTTTTCAGACGGCCACCGTTTTTCAGATTTCGGCCACCGTTTTTCAGACGGCCACCGTTTTTCAGGACGGCCACCGCCTTTTCAGACGGCCACCGTTTTTCAGACGGCCACCGTTTTTCAGACTTTGGCCACCGTTTTTCAGACGGGCCACCGTTTTTCTCAGACGGCCACCGTTTTTCAGACGGCCACCGTTTTCAGACGGCCACCGCTCTTCAGACGGCCAACTGTCTTTTCAGACGGCCACCGTTTTTCAGACGGCCACCGTTTTTCAGACGGCCACCGTTTTTCAGACGCACACTGTTTTTCAGACGGCCACCGTTTTTCAGACGGCCACCGTTTTCAGACGGCCACCGTTTTTCAGACGGCCACCGCTCTTTCAGACGATCGTTGTTTTCAGACGGCCTTCCGTCTGCGTCAGCTTTCGGACAGGTCTTGAAACAACAGCAGGATGTTTTTTGCTGACGCGGGGCAGGACGACGAGGTTGTTGATGCGGATATAGGGCGCGCTGGCTTCGATGTCCTGCCGCAGGCGCGCCGGATCGTAAAAGGTGAAAACGGGTTTTCGCGGTCGTTGATGATGAGTGGAAAAATCGGACAAAAACGCCTTTGGCTTCGGCTTCGAGCCAGCCAGTCCGTCGAACCAGTCGGGAAGGGGTGTTCACGGGGACTCTCGAATAAGAGGCCGTCTGAAAGCCGTTTGTGCCACGGTTTTTCAGACGGCCTTTTTGTGTGCGGCGTCAGACGAGGTTTTCGCGGTCGGTCAGTCGGCGATGGCTTCGGCGGCTTCGGCGGGCGTGCCGTCGTTGACGATTTTGACGCCGTATTCATCTGCCGTGAGCTCTTCGAGTATTTCCAGCTGCGAGTCGAGCATGCCCGCTTTCATGCAGTGGCTCTTTGCGCGGGTCAGTGCGGCGCAGGCTGACATCGTGCGGCGGGGCGAGGTGGATGAAGGCGACGCGGCTCTTGCAGCGCCGCGCAGGATGTCGCGAGATGTGTTTGAGGGCGGAGCAGTGACGACGGAATAGCTGCGTTTGCCTGCGCCTGCGCGTCCATCCAGTCGCGCAGGCTGCGAGCCAGGGGCGCGGTCGGCGTCGGTCAGCGGGATGCCTGCGCCCATTTTGTCGCGGTTGGCTTGGGTGTGAAGTCGCCGCCTCGGCGTAGGGGCAGCCTGGAGTTGTTTTTTGCAGGGCTTATGGCGGTGGTCTTGCTGCGCTGCCGCACACGCCCATGATGACAAAGTGTACCGTCGCGTCTGTCTTTAAAACACGGCGAAGGCGGCTGCGTGGACAGGCAAAAGCCGATGGCAGCGATCAGGGTTTGGTTGACCGTCCAGGTGGGTGGTGGGCACGTCCATGTCGAGCAGTTTGCCGACCAGCCAGTAGCCGGAGCTCGCTGAAGTGGCTGCATCCGGACCGAGCCTGGTGGCGGTGCGGAGACGACGCAGGCAAGCTGCCAGTCGCTAGAGCCTGCGGCGGCTACGGCGGGCGCCATCAGGGCGGCGGTGGTGAGGGCGACGGTGGCCGAGCCTCGGGCGATACGCAGGGCAAGGCGACGAGGGAAGCAGCCGAGCAAAACGGGATGCCGAGGTCGGCCATGCTGTCGGCCAGCGCTTTGCCGATGCCCGAGGCGCGCAATACGCCGCCGAACATGCCGCCCGCGCCGGTGATGAGGATGACGGAGCAGACGGGGCCGAGTGCGCCGTCTATGGTTTTTCCAAAGCCGAAGCTCTGTTCGCCGCGTTTGCGGCCGAGCACGATCATGGCGCGGCCAGCACGGAAAATCAGCAGGGGCGACGTCGAGCTCGATCATTTGCAGCATCTGCACCCAAGTTTCGCCCGCATCAACCGCTTTTTGCTGATGAGGGTGGCTAGGCCGGTGTTGAGGAAAAATCAGCACCATGGGGAATCAGCAGGATGCCGATAACGGTGGACGCGGGGGCAGGGGTTTTGCTGGTCGTTGTCCCGCGCGCCGCCGCTGAGGAAGTCGGGCACGGGCAGCATGGATGGTGCGGCCGAGCACTTTGCCCAGCAGATAGCCGCTGAAATACCAGGAAATGACGGCGACGGCAGTCGACGATCAGACACCTGCCTGATGTCTCGCGCCGTAAACCCGGCAGCGGCAATCGGGCCGGGGTGTGGCGGCAGGAAGACGCATCACGGAGAACGCCGATGGAGGCCATGGCGTAGGAAGCACTCCCGGCTTTCGTGCGCCGCGCGGTGGCGAAAACGATGGGCAGCATCACCATCAGCCCGGCGTCGAAGAAAAATGGGAAACCGAAAATCAGCGAGGCGACGCCCAGCGCGAAGGGCGCGTCGTCGCCGAAGGCGCGTATCAGCGTCGGCCAGCGACCGCGCGCCGCTGAGGTTTCCACCAGCCGGCCGAGCATCGCGCCCAGGTCGACCAGCAGGGCGACGCGCCGAGCGTGCCGCCGAAGTTTTTCACCAGCACGTCGTTGACGATCGTGGTTGACCGCGCCGGCGGCCAGCGCGGTGAGCAGGCTGACGAGTATCAGGGTCAGCAGGGCGTGGATGCGGAATTTCGACGACTAAGCGCAGAATCAGTACCGCGCCCGCGGCAACGCTCCAGGAGCGTGCCCGCTCCCTAGTGTTTGCGACCAGTTTTCCATTGTGAAGCCACCTTTTGAGCGATTGACAGGATGTTGAGAAAGGGTTTGAAAACAATATTGCTGGAATTTTTCGCAACGATAACACAAAGCGGCGCACAGCTAAAGCGGCACGATGTTTACACTATCGGACGGGTTGGCTACGGCTGCCGCAGTCAGTGGTGCTGCGTTCGAAGGCCACCTGAAAGCGCGGTTTCGCCATGTCGAATCTGCGCTTTCAGACGGCCTTTACAGTCCGGTTCAGCGTTTGGCGCAGCCGGCGATTGTTTGTGTTTTTCGTGTAAGTGGCGCACGGGGAGGCGGGATAGGCATTTCCTCGCCCGGGTGTCGGCGCTGTTGCCGTGGCGGCTCTTACGCCGTTCGGCAAGTCGCGTCGGCACATTCTTTCATGCTGACGGTTTGCGCGGGATCGGGGCGGAAGGTGAATTTCGGTTTGTCAGTTGTACATTCTGAGCGTCATGTCGATATTGAAGGCGCTTTTGCCGTTGATCTGCGTGTAGCGGCGCTGTCCGACAAAGCGGCCTTTGCTGTCGAGATAGATGTCGACCTGCCAGATCATGTCATCGACCGGTGCCATCCGGCCGTATTTGTCTTTGAGACGGCGGTAGCGTTCGACTCGGAGCGCACGGATTCGCTGTCGGCATCGGCGTCTCCCGGCAGCATCCAGCCTCGGTAAAGATGCGGTCTACTGCGCGGCCTGTTCGTGCATCGGCTTTGTAGCCTCGAGCAGCCGCCCGTTTCTGGGGGCTCTTTTTCCAAAACGGGTAAGTTCGGCGGAGAAGCGTTTGTAGAGGTTGGCGGTGTAGGCGTCGGACAAAGGCTTTGTCTTCGCGGTAGCCGATGCGTAGGCAGCGCCGATGCCGCGGCCGTAGGCGCTCGAGCGGCAGCGGTGGCGCCTTCGGGCATATCGGCGTAGCTGCGGTAGGCGGCGGCGAACAGGGGCTTTGGCCGCTGATTTAACGGGCAGTTTCTGCCCATTCGTTTGTGTCGTCGATGCTCTTCAGCGTGAAGCGCATCGGCAGGGGTTTGCAGGCGCTTGGCGGTCGCCAACCGTCAGCGACATGGCGGCGGCTACGGATTCGGGCAGATCTGACAATGGCCGATATGTCTCGGTGTCCAGCAGCACGGGCACGCGGATGTTCAGGCTTTCGTTGCGGCTTTTTGACGGCGATTTCAAGCACGATTTCGATTTTCCCCGCCGCCATGTCCACCGCGCCTTCAGCTTTTCAGACGGCTTTTTCAAAAATAGGAATGCGCGCGGGCAAGGCGGCCAGCGGGCTGTTATGCGGAAAATGGCGCGGTAGGCCGCCGCCCGGTTCGGTGTTGGCCTTTCGGCCACGGTGACCCAAACACGCCTGTCCTCGGCAGCTTGTCGTCGGCGAGCAGTCAGTGTTTCCCGCTTCTGGCCGTGTCGTCGGTGATTTTTGCGCCGTTCCGGGGGCGTTCCCGTCTTTTTGGCCGGTGAGCGACACGCGCGCTTCGGCGGAAAAATTGTAGCTGTAGTCTTTCGACAGGCTGCGCTCCATGGAATGCGCCACCATTTCCTGCGGCGTTTTGCCGCCGGTGCTGCTGCACCCGCTCAGGCCGAGGGCGGCCAGCGCAGCGGCGAGAAACAGGGGTCACTCGGTTTTCCCTGTAACAATCAAACAAAATTTTTACGGATTATGAAAATGTAAAGTCCCCTTTGTCCAGCGGCGGGCTGAGGCCGTCTGAAACCCGCCGCGGCGGCCTTGCGGTATAATCCGCGCCTTTTTTAACGCGAGGCCAACCATGTTCACCTAAGCCGCCGAACACCTTTTTACCGTGCGCGACCTGCTGCGTTTCGCCGTCAGCCGCTTTAACGAAGCGGGCTCGGCCACGGCAGCGACAACGCCCACGACGAGGCCGCCTATCTGATTCTGCACACGCTCAATTTGCCGCTGGACGTGCTCGAACCCTATCTCGACGCGCGTCTGATGCCGTCTCGAAAAAGAGCGCCTGTCTCGGCCTGATGGAACGGCGCGTGACGAGCGTTCGCCGGTGTCCTACCTGACGCACCACGCGCGGCAGGGCGAATTTTCTGATTTTATGTCGACGAGCGCGTGATTGTGCCGCGCTCGTTTTATTGCCGAACTGCTAGGGCGAGCCGCTGCGGCCCGTGGATCGAATACGACGAACCTGGTCCATCAACGTGCTCGATTTGTGTACCGGGCAGCGGCTGCCTCGGTCGTTCAGGTGGCTCACCATTATCCGACGGCGTGGTCGACGCCGCCGACATCAGCCTCGATGCGCTGGAAGTGGCTGCCGTCAGTGGAAGACTACGGTCTCGAAGACGCGTGTCAACTCTGATATCATACCGACCTGTTCTGAGGGCTTGACGGCACATACGACCCTGATTGTCTCCAACCCGCCCCTACGTCGACGCCGAATCGGTCGCCGAACTGCCGCCCGGAATACCCGCACGAGCCGGAACTCGCTCGGCAGCGGCAAAGACGGCCTCGACGCCACGCGGCAAATCCTGCTGCACGCCGCCACTCTCAACCCTGCACGGCGTGCTGCTGGTGGAAATCGGCCACAACCGCGCCGAACTCGAAGCCGCCTATCCTGATTGCCGTTCTTCACCTGGCTGGAAACCAGCGGCGGCGACGGTTTCGTCTTTTGCTTACCCGCGAACAACTTTTTGTGGCAGTAGGCTGCTTTTTAGGCGGCCTTTTGCCCGATTGCGGCGTCTGAAAACCGGGAGCGGAGCAGGGCAGGGTGAACCTGTCCGGGCGGACTTTGAAATTTTCTGTGATTGATGCAGCCTAAAAGCCGTCGTTGCTCGCCTGCTAAAGGCCGTCTGCAGCCCGAAACAGGCTTTTCGACGGCCTTTTCCTGCGTTTCTGGCGCAGGCGAAATCGGTTACAATGGCGGCCTTTTTACCCACCCAACCGGCATCTCACGACCATGTTTTCCACCGTAGAAAAATACCGCGGCCCGGCCAAAATCCTGTTGGTCTGATTGCGCTCACCTTCGTCGGCTTCGGCGCGGGCGGCATCATCGCCGCAGGATCGGACCATATCGTCAAAGTCGGCGGCGAAAAATCAGCACCCAAAGCGTACAGCAGGCGCAGCGCGAAGAAAAACTGGGCAGCCCGCAAGACGCCCTGACTGTGCTGGACCGAACGCGCCTCCTCACCGAGGGCGCGAAAATGATGGCATCGCCGTGTCCGACGCGCAGTTGAAACAGGTGATCGTCGACGATCCGGGTTTCCACGACGAAAACGGCCGCTTCAACGAAACAAAATTCCGCAACTTCCTGCAACAGAGCGGCATGAACGAAGAACAGTTCCTCAACACCCTGCGCCGCCAGTTCCAGTTTCGCAAAACCCGTCAACCTCGCCGCCAACGGCAACATCGTCACCGACGCGCAATACACGCGTTACGCCGAAACCGTGCTGGCTGATCGCACCGTGCGCACCGTGATACTCGACCCGAAAAACTCGCCGCGCAGTGAAGGCCGACGATGCCGCGCTCAAAGCCTATTACGACAAAGACAAGCAAATACGTCCGCCCGCAGGCTGTGAAATTCCAAACATCGAACTTTCCGCCGACGCGCTGGCCGACAAACAGACCGTGGGCGAAGACGAAGTGAAAAGCTCTCGACGAGCGGCAGAAAGCCGCCGGAGCGCAGCGCGAAGTGTCGCACATCATGTCTGCAGTCGCCGCGGCGGACAAAGCCGCCGTGAAGGCTGAAGCGAAAAGTGCTGGCCGAAGCCGCGCGCCCGACACCTCGCAGATCTGGCGCAACATTCGCAGGACGACGGCACGGCGCAGTCGGCGGCGCAGCCCCGGCGCAATCGGCAAAGACTACGCCGCTGCCTGAAGCTCGAAAACCGCTCGTCGCCAAACTCGGCAAAGGCGCGACGGAACTGGTGGAAAACTCGACGAAGCGCTCTCACATCGTGCACATCGACAACCTTGGCGGCTCGGAAAGTTTCGACGAAGCCAAAGCGCAGGATCGAAGCCGAACTGAAACGGCAGAAGGCGCGGCAGGCGCTGGCGAAAACACGCGAAATCCTGCAACAGGCCGCCTTCGATTCGCCCGACAGCCTCAAAGTGCCGCCGCCGAAAACCGGTCTGCCGGTAAAAAGAAGGCGGCGAATGGCTGACCAAAGACAAAGCGCAGCAGGCGCAGCCGCCCGCCGATTTGGTGGAAGCCCTGTTCGGCGACGAAGTGTTCAAGAAAAACACAATCCTGACCCGATTGCCGTGGGCGAAGGCTACTGGGTAGTACGCGCAAGCGAAACCCGCGAAGAGAGCACACTCGTTCGAGCAGGCAAAAGAAGAAGTGCGCTGCCTACCTTAACAGCGAATCGGCCAAAGCCGCGCAGGAGCAGGGCAAAAACTGCTGGCCGAGCCGCAAAAGGGCGGCAAACCCGAACTGGCCTGGTCGCCCGTCGAAACCCTGAGCGCCACCGACGCCCGCATGCGTCTGCCGCCGCAGGCACTCGCCGCGCTGGCCAAAGCCCGCCCGGCAGAGGGGCAAACCGGCTACGTCCTGCTCGCTGAAGGACTGCCCGTGCCCGTGCTGATGGAAGTGCAGTCGGTAACCGTGCCGCAGGCAAGCGCGGAGGAGAAAACCCTCGTCCGGCAAACAAATCGCGCAGCAGAGCCGTCCGCATGTATTCGAGCCTGCTGGACTATCTGAAAAGCAAAATCGAGCTGAAACAGGGACATCAGAAACCTCAAATCGTCGGGACAATAGCACCTGAGGCCGTCTGAAAGCGCTGCATCCGCCGCGCCCGTTTTCAGACGGCCTTGATTTCCCGCCGCCGCGCCTATATGCAGGCGCACATTCCCGCAACACACGACAAGGGAACCCGTATGAAAACCCGCTACATCCTTCCCGCCGTTTGCCGCGCTTTCACCCTCGCCGCCTCGCGGCAACGACAGGCAGGCTGAACTCGAACAGCAGCCAAAGACCAGCAGCAGCAAATCGCCCAATGTGCAGGCGCAGGCCGCTTCCGCCGCCGACCAAACTGTCTACCAGCTCAACCCCGACGCGGTAAACGAAACCCTGTCGGCCGAAGCGCAGGAAAAAGGCAAAAACGGCGAAACCGTTACCGGCAGCGACGGCCAGCAGTATGTTTACGACCCCTCCACGGGAAGCTGGCTGCTGCAAAGCCTGGTCGGTGCGGCCGCAGGCGCGTTCATCGGCAACGCGCTGGCCAACCGTTTCAGCCGCGCGCCCGTCAATCCCGCCACGCAGCAGGTGCGCAGCCGCTACGAGCAGCAATACAAAGGCAAACGACCCAACGTGCCGTCTTCCCTACGCCTGAGCCGCCGCCCGGCCGGACAACAGGCAGGCGTCTACCGCCCCACCGACCGCGCCCAGCCCAACTACCGCCAGCCCCGCCGCAGCGGCTTCGGCGGCTTCGGTCGCAGGCGCAGATAATTTTTCAGACAGCCTCAAAGCTGCGGCAAACGCTGGAGGCCGTCTGAAAACATCCGTCTCCGTCACCCATCAAGGAGACCCGCATGAACCTGCGCCACGCCGCCGCCCTTCTGCCGCCGCCGTTTCCTCTCCGCCGCAGCGCCGTCGAAACCGCCGACGGCTGCGCCTTCGTCGAGAAACAAAGGCGTCGAAACCACCTACCGCTGCGAATTTTCCGGCACGCTCGCCCAAGCCTATGCCCGCTTCCAAGGTGGCCGCTACCGTTACACCCTGTCGAAACCGAAACCTTCATCTCCGACGAAATCCCGCGCGACACCGGCCTGCCGCGCACCCTGCCGGAAAACAAACCGCAAAGCCTCCGACAGCAGCCCGGGCGATTGCGGCAGCTACCGCCACGAATACCGCTTCGCATACAAGGGCGGCAACACCGTCAGCGCTCAAAAAGCGGCGGCATGGACGACTGCGTCGCCGGCGACGGCTTCCAAACCCGCTACGAAAAACGCGCGGCGGTAAAGTCATCGTTACCCACACCGTCTTCTCCTCCTGAGTTTCATCATGAGGGCCGTCTGAAAAACATTTTCAGACGGCCTCAAACCCCGAAAGGACAGCCCGTGAGCAAACAACACCACAAACTCATCATCCTCGGCTCCGGCCCCAGCTACACCGCCGCCGTTTACGCCGCCCGCGCCAACCTCCAACCCGCCATCATCACCGGCCTCGAACAGGGCGGCCAGCCGATGACCACCACCGAAGTCGACAACTGGCCGGCCGACGCCGCAGGCGTGCAGGGTCCCTGAACGATGGCGCGTTTCTCCCACGCCGAGCGTTTCGGCACGGAAATCATCTTCGACCACATCCCACACCGCCGACCCTGCAAAGCCGCCCCTTCAAACTCACGGGCGACGCGGGCGAATACACCTGCGACGCCCTCATCGTCGCCACCGGCGCCTCCGCCAAATACCTCGGCCTGCCAAGCGAAGAAACCTTTGCCGGACGCGGCGTCTCCGCCTGCGCCACCTGCGACGGCTTTTATAAACAGCAGCACGTCGCCGTCGTCGGCGGCGGTAACACCGCTCGTCGAAGAAGCGCTGTATCTGGCCAACATCGCCGACACCGTCACCCTCATCCACCGCCGCGACAGCTTCCGCGCCGAAAAAATCATGGTCGACAAACTGATGCGCCGCGTGGACGAAGGTAAAATCATCCTGAAAACCAACGCCGTGCTGGAAGAAATCCTCGGCGGCGAAGGCGGCGTCAGCGGCGCGCGCCTCAAATCAACGACGGTACAAGCGAAGACATCGCCGTGCAGGGTGTATTCATCGCCATCGGCCACAAGCCCAACACCGACATCTTCAAAGGCGCAGCCTCGACATGGACGAAGCCGGCTATCTGAAAACGCGCGGCGGCGGCAGCGGCGACAACGTCGGCGCCACCAACATCGAGAGGCGTATGGGCGGCAGGCGACGTCAAAGACCACACCTGCACCGCCAGGCCATCACCAGCGCCGCCTCGGGCTGCCAGGCTGCCCTCGATGCCGAACGCTGGCTCGACAGCCAACATTAGGGTCTGCTGATATTTAGTCTTGCGGGCGGATTTTTGCGCCGGAAAACGGCATCTGCTGCGTTGCAAATCTCGCAAGGTGTCCAACCTGCTGCGGTTTGCGCCTGCATCTGCTGTTTTCTGACGCAAAACCCGCTTCTGCAAAACCAATTGTCAACAGCTCCCTAATCCAGTACAGGCCGTCTGAAAGCGCAAAAGCCTTTTCAGACGGCCTCCCATCCACCCGCATATTTAAGGAAAAACCCATGATTAAACTGACCACCAACAAAGGTGTCATCACCATCGAACTCGACCACGAAAAAGCGCCGATCACCGCCGCCAACTTCGAGCAGTATGTCAAAGACGGCTTCACGACGGCGTAATCTTCCACCGCGTCATCCCCGGCTTCTATGATCCAAGGCGGCGGCATGAGTCCCGATATGGGCGAAAAAGCCACCCGCGACCCCATCGAAAACGAAGCCCACAACGGCCTGGCCAACGAAAAATACACCATCGCCATGGCGCGCACTTCCGACCCGCATTCCGCCTCGGCGCAGTTTTTCATCAACACCGCCGACAACGTCTTCTCAACCAGCGCGCCAAAAGAAATGCACGGCCGACGGGTCGTCCAAGATCAGGCTACGCCGTCTTCGGCAAAGTCACCGACGAGTTTCGACGTGGTGGACGCCATCGAAAAAGTCGCCACCGAGCCACGGCTACTCATGACGACGTGCCCGCAGAGCCCGTCATCATCGAAAAAGCCGAAATCGTATAAAACGGCTTTGCCGTCGCAGGAGGCCGTCTGAAACCCGTTTCAGACGGCCTCGCCCTTTCAGACGGCCTCCCCATATGCGATAACCGCGCTTTTGTTTTCCATATCCATCCACCGAGAGAACCATCATGGCAGAAGAAAAGAGCATCAAACACCGTCGAGCAGGTCAAACCCGAAGAGGCAAAGGCAAAGCCCTTGCCGCCGCCCTGGCACAGATTGAAAAACGAGTTCGGCAAAGGCTCCATCGCGAAGATGGACGGCAGCCACAGACGAAACCCTCGAAGTCATCTCCACCGGCTCGCTCGGCTCGACCTGCGCTAGGCGTCGGCGGCCTGCCGCGCGGGCGCATCGTCGAAATTCGCCCGAATCCGGCAAAACCACCCTCTGCCTCGAAACCATCGCCCAATGCCAGGAAAAGACGGCGGCACCTGCGCCTTTATCGACGCCGAAAAACGCCTTCGACCCTCGTCTACGCCCGCGCCCTCGGCGCCAAAAGTCGAAGAACGGATGGTCTCCAGCCCGACACCGGCGAGCAGGCTGCGGAAATCTGCGACATGCTGGTGCGCCCGGCGCGGTGGACATGGTCGTCATCGACTCGTCGCCGCCCTCGTGCCCAGGTCGAAATCGAAGGCGACATGGGCGACAGCCACGTCGGCCTGCAAGTTCGCCTGATGAGCCTGTGGGCGCCGCGCAAACTCACCCGGCCACATCAAAAACCAACACCCTCGCTCGTCTTCATCAAACCAGGCTGCGACGAAAATCGGCGTGATGTTCGGCAACCCCGAAACCACCACCGGCGGCAGCGCGCTCAAATTTCTCATTCCTCGTGCGCATCGACATCCGCGGCAGCACCAGATTAAAAGGCGACGAAAGCCCCATCGGCAAAGGAAACCAAAGTCAAAGTCATCAAAAACAAGTCGGCGCCCCTTCCGCACCGCCGAGTTCGACATCCTCTACGGCGAAGGCATCAGCGCGGGAAGGCGAGGCTGATCGACATCGGCGGCAAAGCTCGGCGTCATCGAAAATCCGGCGCCTGGTACAGCCACAACGGGGCGAAAATCGGCCAGGGGCAAAGACAACGTCCGCGTCTGGCTGAAAAGAAACACGAAGTCGCCCGCGAAATCGCGAGCATCCGCGAAAAAGCCGGCGTCGACATCCAAATCACCGAAGGCACGCGCGACGAAAACCGACGGCGACGAGCTGAAGAATAAGCCTGGCTCCACCGCAAGGCCGTCTGAAACATAAAATGCCTTTCAGACGGCCTGCCGCAACAAGGAAACACCATGCAGAACTTCCTTTCATCTTCACCGCCGTCACCGTCGCGCATTCATCGCCGCAGGCATCTATTTCTTTGTCGGCGCGGTTAGGGAAGGCCGCGAAGAGCGCGAGCGCAAACGCCTGGGCAACCAATAACAAAAGGCTGTCTGTGCGGTGCCAACCCGTCGACGGCCTTTTCGCATACGGAACCGACATGGCCGACATCAGCGTTTTCGAATCATGGCGAAAACGAAGCGGATCATCCGCGCCTGCATCGAAAGCTGCCGCCCCTTTGCCGCCGAAGTCGTCGTTATCGACGATTTCGAAGACGACGACACCGCGCAGATTGCCGAAGAGTGTGCGCGAGTCGTCCGCCGCGCCCTGAACGACGACTGGGGCGAGCAGAACCTTTGCCGTGCAACAGGCCGCCCGCCCGTGGATATTCGTTATCGACGCTGACGAACGCTGCACGCCCGAGCCTGGCCGGCGAAATCCGCAGCCGCCAATCGCCGGAGAACAAACCGCCTACCGCGTCACCCGTCTCAACCACTTCGGCGGCCGCCCCGTCCGCCACGGCCCGCTTCAGCCTCGACCGCGTCACCCGCCTGCTGCCGCGCGACAGCGTCCGCTTCGAAGGACTGGTGCACGAAAAACCGTCCATCCTATCCTGAAAACCTCGCCGCCCCCATGCTGCACTACACCCACGACAACTGGGACCAGTATCTGGCGAAATGAACCGCTACTCCGCCCCTCTCGGCCGAGCGCTATCTGCGCGAAGGCCGCCGCCCGCGCCCTTTCGCCGACCTCTCGGCTGCGCCCGCAGATCGCCTTCGTCAAAATGTATTTCCTCAAACTCGGCTTTCTCGACGGTGCGCTGGGCTACGCGCGCTGGCAAAAACCACGCCAACTACACTCAACAAATACATCAAACTGCAAGAAATATATGCGCGGCAGGCAGGCTGTTCCTGAACGATCAGGCTGTCTGAAAGCCCTGTCGGGTTCGAGATCCGTTGAAACCTGCTTTCAGACGGCCTTTATGCCAACAGAAAGAAGCAACCATGTGGACACCCGAAACCATCCTCATCCTAATGGCTCGTCGGCTCACTGGCCCGGCATTATCGCCGGTATGTTCGGCGTCGGCGGCGGCACCATCCTCGTACCGCTGGTATTGTGGATTTTACAGATGCAGGGCTTGGAGCAGTCGGCCTACGCCCAGCACACCGCCATCGGCACCTCCTTTGCCGTGATGGTGTCTCACCTCCTTTCCAGCGCCCTGTCGCAGCACAAAAAGGCGCGGTCGACTGGCAGATTCTGCAAAGCACTGATTCCCGGCGTGTTAGCAGGCGTTGCCGTCGGCGCACTGATTGCCCGCTACCTGCCGAGCAAAGGCTTGCGAGATTTTCTTCACCGCTTTTATCGGCATCATTGCCGTGCGCGCCCTGATGGGCATCAAACCCTCGCCGAGCCGCCACCCGCCCGGACGCGGCGGCCTCTTTGCAGCATGGGCAGCCTCTTCGGTGTCCTGTCGAGCTGGATCGGCATCGGCGGCGGCTCGCCCACTGTGCCTCACCTCACCTTCTGCAACGTCCCTGTCCACCGCGCCGTCGGCACTTCCGCCGCATTGGGCTGGCACGATTGCCGTGGCGGGCGCGGCGGCTACTGGCACGCTGGAGCGGGCGCACCCGGCCTGCCCCCGCCTCGGCCGGTTTCATCTACCCGCCCGCCGTCGCCGTGCTGCTGCCGCCACACTGGTGTCCGCCCCCTTCGGCGTGAAAATCTCGCACAAACTGCCCGCCGCCCAGCTGAAAAAAGGCTTCGGCATCCTGCTGCTGCTGATTACCCTGCGCATGGCTTGGAAAATCGTGCACAACTGGTAGGGCGCTGTTGCCGCCTGCGATGCAGCGCCGTCAGGCAAAGGGTTTCCCGCTTTCAGACGGCCTCTTCATGGTGAGTCAACACAAAAGATACAAGGCAGCAAGCCGCAGACAGTACAGGTAGCACGGGCTGGTTTCTCTGGCATTTTCAATGCCGTAGAAAACCGCCCTCATGTGAGTGTATAGCGCAGCAACGCCGTAGATTTTTATTTTGACTCACTATATTTCAAATCAGCGGTTTGCCGTTGTAAAGGCCGAAGAAGCTGCGGATGTCGAAATAGACGCTGCGGCGGCTGCCGTCGGGGGCTTGGATGTCGATGCGGTCGTAGATGCCGCCGCCTTTTAATTAGGGGCTTGGACCGATCTTTGCGGTAGCCGACGGTTTTGGGCAATCCAAGCGTTTTCGGCAGCGATGCGCGTGGTAGTCGTTTTCGGTGATGATGACGGCGCGTTCTTATGCTGCTGTCATTGTTTTTGCTGTCGGACGAGGCTTTCGCCCGGGCGTCTCGGTTTGTTTGAAGCCGTTTCGGCGGCGGGGCGGCTATGCTGAGGGTGAGGGCGGCGGCGAGGAGAGTAGGGAGGCGTTTGCTGTTCATGATGTTTCCTTTATCGGAAGGGTTAGGGAATTTCAGACGGCCTTTTGCTTTGAGGCCGTCTGAGCAGTTTTCTCACTTCGTTGAAGTCAGACGGCTCTATTTGATGGTTTACGCGCCTGCGCCCAGCCGTTGCAGGCGGTAGCTGCCGTTGAGGACGTTTTGCCACCAGTCGCGGTTTTCCAGATACCAGGCGACGGTTTTGCGGATGCCGGTGTCGAAGGTTTCCTGCGGCTGCCAGCCGAGTTCGCGGCCGATTTTGGCGGCGTCGATGGCGTAACGGGCGTCGTGGCCGGGGCGGTCTTTTGACGAAGGTGATCAGGTCTTCGTGTTTCGCCACGCCGGCGGGTTTTTGCGGCGCGAGTTCTTCCAGCAGGGCGCAGACGGTGCGTACGACTTCGAGATTGGTTTTCGTTGTGACCACCGATGTTGTAGGTTTCGCCAACTTTCCTTGGGCTAACAACCTGATACAGGGCGCGGGCGTGGTCTTCGACATACAGCCAGTCGCGGATTTGGCTGCCGTCGCCGTAAACGGGCAGGGGTTTGCCGGAGAGGGCGTTGAGAATGATGTGGGGGATGAGTTTTTCGGGGGAAGTGGCAGGGCCGTAGTTGTTGGAGCAGTTGGATGAGGGTAGGCAGGCCGTAGGTGCGCTGCCAGGCGCGCACGAGATGGTCGCTGCTGGCTTGCTGGCGGAGTAGGGGCTGGACGGGGCGTAGGGGGTGGTTTCGGTGAAGAGGTCGCTGGTGCCGTGCAGGTCGCCATAGACTTCGTCGGTGGAGATGTGGTGAAGCGGAAGGCGGCTTTTTGTGCGTCGTCTCAGGCTGTCCCCAATAGGCGCGGGCGGCTTCCGGAGCAGGGTGAAGGTGCCGACGATATTGGTGTGGATAAATTCGCCGGCGCTGTCGATGCTGCGGTCGACATGGCTTTCGGCGGCCAGGTGCATGACGGCATCGGGGCGGTGTTCGCGAAGATTCGGTCGAGCGCGGTGCGGTCGCAGATATCGGCCTGCTCGAAGGTGTAGCGCGCGTTGCTGGCCACGGCGGCAAGGGATTGCAGGTTGCCGGCATAGGTGAGTTTGTCGAGATTAACGACGCGCCTCGTCGGTGTTTTGGATCAGGTGGCGGATAAGGGCGGAACCGATAAAGCGGCGCCGCCGGTGATGAGAAGGGCTCGGGGATTTCCTGTGTTTTTTTCGAATAGATGAGCTTTCAGACGGCCTGATGGGGCAAACGGATTTTAGCGGTAGTCGGTCAGCATGGGTTTGAGTTTGTCGCTTCTGAGGATTTGGTGCATATATTTTAATGAGAGGGTGGAAGATATCGCCCAAAACGGCTGTCCAGGCAATCGGGTAACCGGGATTGTCGCCCATGATGTTTCCGGGATGGCGCTGCAATGCGTCGGCGTAGCCGTCCATGCGGTTCAGCAGTTCTTCATACCATTCTCGGGTAAACGGGGTATTTTTGCGGCAGATATAGGCGCCGTTGCCGATGATGTGGCGGTAGTGTGTCCGCATATCGGCGCCCGTTGTGCCGCCGACGGGTGCCAGATCGTGTACGCCGCTTTCGGGATAGCCGATCAGGTAGTCGCGGCTTTTGTTCAGCCGGGCAAACAGCGGCCGCCAGTTGTGGCGGCATGCTTTGATGTCGGTGTAGCCGCCGCCGTGGTGGTGCATGAAATAGCAGCGCAGGTAGTCGGCTTTGTGCACCAGCGACAGATGGGGAAAGGCCGGGTGCAGGGGATGGTCGGGCAGAATGTATTGCGGCAGGTTGTCGGGTGTGACCAAAATCAAATCGACGCCGATATTGGCTTTGAGCAGTTGGAAATGTTTTTGCCTATTTTCCGACATGGGGTTGCTGCCTGTCCAAAAGGCATAGACGGTTTGGGCGACGCGGTCTTTTCTTTTCTCTATGGTTTGCGGATATCGGCTGACAAAGGAATCCGGATAGCGTTCGGGGCGGTATGAGTAGAGGCCTGCCGGAGGTTTGGATTTGCCATATTTGATTTTATGGACGAGTTTGGCAAGGGACATGACCGTTTATCGCTTTCCAAACCATTTGTTCAGCAGGTATTGGATTCGTCGCGGCGTTTCAGATTTTCTTTTTTCTGTTTTTTGTGTGCATCGGCTGCCGTATAGAGCAGGCGGAGATAGGACAGGCCGTTTGCTTTGTAGAATCCGTAATGTTTTTGGTAGATTTTGAACGCGTTGTCGAAACGGTTTCTCCTGACGACAGGTTGTTGACGGAAGTTTCGTTTTCCCGTTTGCGGTAGAAAAACATGGTTTTTGCTGATTTTATGAACGCCCGATCCGTTTTTTTAATCATGGAGATGAACAGATCCCAGTCTTCGAAAAAGGTTAAATTCGGATCGAAGCCTCCCGCTTTATCGTATGCGGATTTGCGGATTAGAGCGGTGATGTAAATGCTGTTTTCATCAGAAATTCGGGAAGGGAAAATTCTGCCAGCGGCCATGTTCCGTAACGGGTGCCGAAAAATTCCGCATCGCTGTATACGATGTCGGTATGGAGGTTTTGTTCGGCTATGCTGACGCATTCACGGATGTAGTCGGGTGCGATTTTGTCGTCAGAATCGAGGCAGACTAGGTATTTTCCTTTGGCGCGGGCAATGGCGTTGATGCGCGCGCGGACGCAGCAGCTGTTTTCCTGAGTGATGATGTGCAGGCGCGGATCGGCAACGGCATAACGCCCAAAACGGCGGGTGTGCCGTCTGTCGAGCCGTCGTCGACAGCGATGATTTGCAGTTTGGTATGGGTTTGCGCCAACACGCTGTCCAGCGTTTCGGGCAGGTATTCCTCTGTGTTGTAGCAGGGGATGATGACGGAAACCAAGGGTTGTGTGGCGGTGTCGGTCATGTTGTGTGTCGCGTTTCTTTCGGCAGCGTCGGCAGGCCGATACTTTGGTTTGGAAGGATATCAAACGCCCAACGATCCAGTTGCCGAAGCTGTATTTCTGCTTCAATCGCTTCGGGCGGCGGCGAGTAGGGGTGTTGTAAAAAGGCTTTGAGTTCTTCGGTGTTGCCGCCACTCCAGACAAAAATGTTGTCGGGATGGTAGAAGTCGTAGTGGACGACGGTGGGGTTGGTGGTAATCGGTTTTTTACCGTAGCCCAGCGCTTCGAAAAACGCGCAGGGAGAGGCCGTGGTGTTTGGTGTGGAGAAAATCGACGAGAACGCCGGCTTTGCGTGCGGCCAGCAGGTTGTCGCGGTAGGGCAGCGCGTCGGCGGAAGAGAGATAGCGTACGCCGGGCAAAGCCAGTTCCTGTTCGGCCTCTTGGGGGTTTTTCGATACGATGCGAAAGTCGGTCGGCAGGCCGATTGATTCGGCGGCGAGGTAAAACGCGCGGATGTCGGCGATGCGCTCTTTATGGTGCGAGCCGATAAAAAACAGGCTGCCGTCGTTTTGTCCTCCTGCAGGTAGCAGTCGAACCAGAAGCTGGTGGCGGGGATGAGTTTGTCAGCGTATTTCGGGGCGGCGGCCGATATCGTAGGGGTCGAAAAACATGAATTTGTCGAAGAATGTGATTTTGTAGAACTCGTGTTCGAGAAATTCCAATGTTTCTGAGTTGTAGTGCACATCAGGCGGCTTTTTGTCGCGCAGGGTCTGCATAAAGCTGCTGGGGAAAACGCCCGGCCAGATCGCTAAAGCAGTAGTCGGCCTGTCCTTCGATTTGGTCGAGTTTGGCGGTGAAATCGGCAGATAGGGGCTGGAACAGCTCGTTCTTTTGTATTCGCGTTGGCGCAATAGATTGCGGTAAAACAGTTTTTTCAGCCGCTGCCAGATATTGGCGTAGGTGAATTTTTCCTTCTTCGTAGATCAGTTTCGGTCACTTCCAAAACGTGAAAACGCAGGTTTTCGGCAGTCAACTGGTGGATGCCGAAGATGGGCGGCATGGCGAGGATGACGGTTTTTGGCTTTTCATGGCGGTGTCGGCGTGATGGAAGGCGGGACATGTATGTGATTCGTTGTCTGCGGGGTAGGGTTGATAATTACCGTTTTGGCAGCCTTGCCAAACCTCACGCGGCGGGCAGACTGATTTTGATGTGCGGTTCAATGTCCAACACATAGCGCACCCAGTTGCCGAAGCTGTATTTTTGGTAGATTTCCTGCGGCAGTTCGTGATACGGCCGCGCGATGAACGCTTGCAGGCCGTCGAGGCTGCCGCCGCGCCAGATAAAAATGTTGTCGGGGTGGTAGAAATCGTATTTTTCGATTTCGGCGTTGGTGGTAACTCGGTTTTTGCGGTAGCCGAGGGCTCGAAGGTGCGCAGCGACAGGCCGCTGTGGGTGCTGATAACGAAATCGACCAACACGCTGCTGCGGCGGGCGCGCTCGAGGTTGTCGGCAAAGGGACATCGTCGGCAAAGTAAACGCCGTCAGGGTAACTTGCGCGGCTTCGGGCTGGTTTGGGTTGACGATGTGAAAATCGAGCTGCCAGCCGGCCTGCTGCGTGTATCGGCAAAAGCGGCGGATGTCGTCGAGGCGGTCGGCGCGGTGCGAGCCGACAAAGTAAAACCGTGGCGCGGCGGGATTGTAGGGCGCAAGGCCGCTTAGGTCGTGGTCGAAATAAAAACTGGTGGCGGGCAGCAGGCGGGAATCGGCGCGGATGTCGGCGGGGTCAAACGCATAATAGCGGTCAAACAGGCCGATTTGCGCTTGGGCGGCGGCAAAGCGTGCCACGCCGTCCCATTGGTAGTTCACCATCACGCGGCTGCGGCTGGCGACTTCGCGCAGAAAGCTGTCGGGGTAAATATCGGAGCGGATAAACAGCGCGTAATCAAACTGCGGATGCGCGTTCCATGCCGTCTGGAACTTGGCGGCGTTTGAGTTCGATCATCAGCTCTTTTTTGGCTTGGCGGTTGCCCAGCGTTTTTTTGAGCAACACGGCCAGACGCGAGCGCAGGTTCGGATAGCGGAAATCGAGCGAATCAAGGGCGAAGTTGACCACCTCGAAGCCGTGGTATTCGAGGCAGGCGGCCACGGTGCGCGACATGGCGGCATCATTAATCATGCCCAGCAATACGGTGGGTTTGCCCATCCAGACGGCCTCCTGCGCGGTAAAACGTGCCAGCGGCGCGGCCAGCATTTCGGGCGCGATTTCGTCGATATGCGCCTCAAAGCGCGCATCAATCTCGGCGCGCGGCGAATTGGGATGCCAGTTGGCGAAATTCTGCGCGTCGTTTTGATACAGGCCGATGATGTTTTTATCCAAACCGGCGGCGATGTGAATCAGCGCGGTATCGGGCGAAATCACGGTGTGCGCGTGGCGGATGAGTTCGGCGGAATCCTGCACCGACGCGGTGTCGGCGTAGAGAAAACAGTTGCCCCGCCCTTCAATCAGGCGCGACAGCAGCGGAGTGGCATCAGGATAAGTAAGCAGTACAAAGCGCGTATCGGGAAAATGCGCGGCAAAATAATCGAGCATTTCGCGGATACGCGCTTCGCTGAAACGGCGGCGGTTGGCCGCGCCGAAAAAGAAAATTTACCGCCACATAATTGCCCAGCACGTTTTGCCGCAAAAACGCGCCCACGGCGGCGGCGCTTTCAGGCTGCTCGGGCAAATCGTAGCGCGTGTCGATGTGTTGGAAACCGCAAATCTGCAAAGCCTCGCGGTAAATCTCGCTGAAATGCTGTTTTTTATCGGCGATGTTGCGGTTGAAAATGTGGTAGTTTTCTTTGGCAAAGCCGATGTTGTAGGGCGCGCTGATGCTGCGGATTAAAACCAAATCGCGGTTGCGCACCAATACGGTGGGATCGATAACGACATCATATTGCCCTGCAATCGAGCGGCCGGTTTCCCGATACGAGCGGCTGCTTTTGGCTTGGACAATATGCACCGCGTCGATATGCGGATTGGCGTCAAACAGGCTGCGGTTGGCCTCGGTGCAGACCACGCCGATGCGGATGTGCGGCGCGGCTTTTTTGATTTCGCGAAAGGCAAACGAGCTGACGATGTAGTCGCCGATTTTGCCGTCTTGGCGCAAAAACAGAATGCCGCCGATATTCTCCGGCGCAAGCGGCTTTTCAGACGGCACCGGCGCACGGTCGAGCCACGCCTTGCCCGCACGGATGCGCAGCGTTTGCAGGCGTTTTTTGATGGCTTTGAACAGGGTTTTTGCGCTCATTGTTTGGGGGTCTTTTTCGGGTGGACGGCCTGTGTACTCCGTCATTCCCGCGCAGGCGGGAATCTTTTTCGGCTGCTGCGAGTGGTTTTATCCGCCGTTGCCCGTGGTTCGGAGCAGATTCCCACCTGCGCGGGAATGACGGCGGTTGGGGTTTCAGGCTGCCTTGAGGCCGTCTGAAAAAGGCAGCCTGAAACGCGTTCATACCCACTTTCCTAGGTAGAGATAGGCTGCCAAACCCAACATGTTTGGCAAGAGATTTAATCATGTTGTTGGGTCGCGACCCAACCTACCCGCTGGATTTACTGTTTCAGACGGCCTTTTTACCGAATCGTTTTTGCTGTAAATATATTGCAGCCCCTTTGTGCCCATAAAGGTTCGCCCGTATCGGCAAATCCGCAGCTTTGCGTACAGGCCGATGGCGGCGCGGTTGGCGTGGTGTACGCCGAACACGATTTCGTCGCAGTCGGGCAATATGCTGCGGATGAGCGGCGCCAATTTATCGTCAGCCAGCGCCGCGCGGGCGCAGCCTTGACCCTGATATGCGGGGTTGACCGACATCGAGCGCAGCAATACGGCGCGGGGGTTGGCGCTGTAAGTAAGGCGGTCGCTGCCTTTATCAGCGATGAAAAATCCGATGGGGGCGGTTTTGGCACAAAAATGGTTACGGCCAAACGAGTCGGGCGCGGCGAACCGGCCGTTTTGCAGCCGCTCTTGGGGCGAAGCTGAGTATTGTGTTTGCTCTCCGTGCAGACGGTAGTCCAAATCGGCGGCGTGTGCGAGGGTCGTACGGCACAAGGGTAACGGTTTGGGGCATGGCGTGTTTTCCTGTTTAACGGGCACTTGGGTTTCAGGCGCTTTTACTTTTCGAAATGATTTTAGGCTTTCAGGCTGCTTTGAGGCCGTCTGAAAGCGAGGTGTCGGATACAAGTATCCGACCTACGGCTGTTGCCAGATAAAGGCAGCCTCGAAAACCGCAAAAAGCCGTTTTTCAGGCTGTGCTCACTCGCCCAACAGCGCGATGTCCGCCACGGCGTTCATCTGTTGCGACAGCTGGTTGAGCAGGTTCAGGCGGTTTTGTTTTTACCGCAGCATCGGCGGCCATCACCATCACGCCGTCGAAGAAGGCATCGACCTGCGTGGTTTGACGGCGGCCAGTTCCGACAAGGCCGCCTGAAAGTCCTGACAGCCAGCGCGGCTTCGATTTTGGCTGCATCGCCTGCGCGGCGGCATAAAGGGCGCGTTCTTCGTCTTGCTGCAACAGGGCTTCGTTTACCGCGCCCACCCGGCATCGGCCTTTTTGAGCAGGTTTTGCACGCGCTTGTTGGCGGCGGCGAGCGCGGCGGCTTCGGGCAGGGCTTTTGAAGGCGGCGACGGCGCGGCGAGCCTGGCGGCTAAATCGTTCAGACGGCCGCGCGTTTGGCCAGTACGGCGGCACAATATCCTGCGGATAATCGTTTTGCAGCACTACGGCCAGCCGCGCCTGCATAAAGTCGGCCACTTCGGCGGGGGTTTGTCGCTTAACAAGCCTGCGGGAAGCTCGCAAAGGCCGTCTGAATCAGGTCGTCGTTTACGTCTAGCCGTGCTGCATCAGCATGCGCAAAATGCCCAGGCGGCGCGGCGCAGGGGCGTAGGGGGTCTTTGTCGCCGGTGGGAATCAGGCCGATGCCCCAGATGCCGACCAGGGTTTCGAGTTTGTCGGCCAGCGCAACGGCGGTGGCAACAGGGCTTTCGGGCAGCGCGTCGCCGGCAAAACGCGGGCGGTAGTGCTGCTCGATGGCATCGGCGATGGCGGCGTTTTCGCCATCGAGGCGGGCGTAGTATTTGCCCATCGTGCCTGTAGTCTCGGGGAACTCGCCCACCATTTCGGTAACGAGGTCGGCTTTGGCCAAGCGGGCGGCGCGTTCGGCTGGGCGCGGTCTGCCCCAGCGCGGCGGCGGTGTGGGCGGCGATGCCTGCAGCCGCTCTGATGCGTTCGGCCCTGCGAGCCGATTTTGTTGTGGTACACCACGTTTGCCAGCTTGGGCAGGCGGCTTTCCAGCGTGTTTTTCTTGGTCTTGTTTGTAGAAAAATTCGGCGTCAGACAGGCGCGCGCGCAAAACGCGTTCGTTGCCGTGGATGATGTGCGAAGGGTCAGCAAAGGCTCGTTGGATACCAGCAAAAGCGGTTCATCAAGCGGCCGTTTGCGTCCAAAAAGCGGGAGTATTTTTGGTTTTGCTGCATGGTGAGAATCAGGCATTCTTGCGGCACTTCCAAAAATGCGCTTCAAAAACCGGCTTCGAGTACCACCGGCCATTCCACCAGCGCGGCCACTTCGTCCAGTAGGGCTTCGTCGGCGGCCACTGTGGCATCCAGACGGCCTGCGTGTTGGTTTAGGGCCGTCTGAATCGCGGCTTTGCGTAGGTGAATGAGGCGATGACCTTGCCCTGCTCGCGCATTTCCGTGCTCGGCGTAGGAATCGGCGTTTTCAATGGTAATCAGGCCGTCTGAAAGGAAGCGGTGTCCCCAAAAGTGCTGTTGCCGCTTTGCAAACCCAATATACGCTGGCGGGCACGACGTTTGCGCCGTGCAGAATCACCAGGCCCATGCACGGGGCGCACGAGAGTGTGCGTGCTGCTGCCCCAGCGCATCACTTTGGGAATCGGCAGCTTTTTCACCGCCTGATTGATGATGTCTCGAGCAGCCCGGCGAGCGGTTTGCCGCTCGCGTGAACTCGTGCGCGTACACGTCCCGCTTTGCCGTCGTGGACGATTTTTCAGGCTGCGCGATGTCCGCTCGCAGGAGCGGGCGAAGCCTTCAAGCCGCTTTGGTCGGTGCGCCGTCTTTCATGCGCGTTGGCGACGGCGGGGCCTTTTTGACAACGTGCTGGTCATCCTGCACGGCTTGACGTTGACACCCGCACGGCCAAACGGCGCGGCGAGGCGTAGGCGGTCTGTGCACACTGCCTTGAATCAGCTGTGCTTTTTCAAGCCTTCAGCCACGGCGGCGGCAAAATGAGTTGCTCAGATTGTTGAGGGCTTTGAGTTCTTCGGTAAGGAGTTCGATTAGAGGTTTGGGTCATTTTTGCTGTTTTCCGGCCGCGCGGGCGGTGGGGTTTTTGCTGTTTTGACGGGTGGGACTGTGTTTTCAGACGGCCTTTGCAGGATATTGAGGCCGTCTGAAAGGTTTTTGCTCTTTCAGAACGCGTGCGTCGCAGGGCGACACACACCCTACAGGCCGTCTGAAAAGGGGTTTGCCGTTAGTGTTTCAAACCGCGTGCGTGGCTGCGCCACACACCCTACGAGGCCGTCTGAAAAAGGGTTTCAGTTTGCCGGTTTTGTTTTTCAGACGACGCTTTGAAGGACGAGTGGCTGAGGCCGTCTGAAAAGTCATTCCGGCGCGGGCATTTGCGGGCTGAGGGCGGCGTAGTAGCCTTTGTTTGCCAGCAGTTCAGCGTGGCTGCCCTGTTCGATGATGCGGCCGCCGTCCATGACGATGATGCGGTCGGCCTGTTCGACGGTGGACAGGCGGTGGGCGACGATGATGCTGGTGCGGTTGCTCATCAGGCGTTCGAGTGCCTGTTGTACAAGGCGTTCGGATTCGTTGTCGAGTGCGCTGGTGGCTTCGTCGAGCAGCAGGGATGGGGCGTCTTTCAATATGGCGCGGGCGATGGAGACAACGCTGCCGCTGGCCGCCGAGAGCTGGTTGCCGTTCGCGCCGATGGGCATGTGCCAGCCTTGCGGGTTCTGTTGTACGAAGTCCACAGGTTGGCGGCTTTGAGGGCGGCTTCCACGTCGGCTTCTGGAGGCGTCGGGGCGGCCGTAGAGCACGTTATTATACAGGGTGTCGTCAAACAGGAAGACGTCTTGCGACACGAGGGCAAACTGGCGGCGCAGGCTTTCGAGGGTGAGGTTTTCAATATCGATGCCGTCCAGAAAGATGCTGCCGGATTCGGGCTCGACAAAGCGGGGAAGCAGGGTTGACGGCGGTGGTTCTGCCGCTGCCGGAGCTGCCGACGAGGGCGGTTTTTCGCCGGGGGCGATGTCGAGGCGAAGTCGTCGAGGGCTTTTCTGTCCCGTCCGGCGTAGCGCACGTTGATGTGGTCGAATTTCAGACGACCTTCGGCGCGGTCTATGGTTTTGCTGCCGCTGTCGGCTTCGTCGGGAATGTCGAGAAATTCGCAGACGTTGTCGGCGGCGATAAACATGGCCTGCATGGGGATGCCGACGTTGGCGAGGTTTTTGATCGGTGCGACCATTTGCAGCATGGCGATGATGAAGGCCATGAATTCGCCGATGGTGGTGGTGCCGCTGCGGCTCTGCCACGGGCGATGAAGATGACGACGGCCAGGGCGACGGAGGCGATTAGCTCGCTCACGGGCGAGCGGGCGGAAGAGCCTTGGGCGATTTTTTTGTTGATGCGCGAGATTTTGTCGTTGACGGCGGCGAAGCGGTCGAGGGCGTTTTGGTAGCCGCCGAACATTTTGACGATGCGGTGTCTGATGCAGCTCGTTGATGACGGAGGCAGTTCCGACAGGAATTGGTTTGCGCGCCGATTTGCGGCTCTTTCAGGCGTTTGCGGTAATACGACGACAGCACAGCAGCGGCGGGAACATCATCACGACCACTAAACTGAAACTGCCAGTTGAGATAGAGCAGCACGAACACCAGCCCGGCGACAATCAGGCTGTCGCGGCAGACGGTCGGTGAACACGCTTGATGCGTTGGAAATGGCGATGTTGGCCTGTACGAGAAAGCGGCCGGACAGGTTGCCGGAGGATTCGTCCTGCTGCACCTGCGAGGAGAGGCGCAGACATTTTGGCAACATGTCGCGGCGCAGGGCGCGCATGGCTTTCGATGCCCACCCACGAGAGCAGGTAGTCGCTGACGAAGCGTCCCAGCCGCGCAGGGGTCATTAGAAAACGACGGAAGACAGCGGCACCGCCACAGCTTGTGTTCCGTGCTAAATCAGGTGGTTCATCTTCTCTTTCAGGCCGACCAGCGCGGCATACCAGTGTCCTGCCTCGCCCGGCTGCGGCGCGGCTTCGCGCGGGCGAAACCTTGCTGACCAGCGGCGCGATAAAGGCTGCCAGATGGCTTTGTCGCCGCAACCACGGCGATGGCGGCAAACGCCCAGAAAATGCGCGCTTTGTACGGCAGAATGTAGCCGAGCAGCCGCCTGAAATTCTCTGTGTGTCTTGTTTTGTTAAACAGGCTGAAGAATTTTTCGGTCATGGGGTAGGGCGTTCCGGTCGGGTTGGGGTTTCAGACGGCCTTTGGCGGCAGGCTGAGGCCGTCTGAAAAGCGTCAGGCTGCCTGAAGCATGTGCATGATCAGGCGGATAAGCGTGTCTTTTTGTTTGGGGTCGGACTCGGCACTCAGCAGCGTGCGGAGCGCGGCCAGGCCGGTGTCGTTAATCACGGCTTCGCCGCGCTGTTAAACAAACGCCCGTTGCGGTGCGAAATCGGCAAACAAAAATGCGCGCTGCGTTTGCTGCCGTCTGAAAAACGGATGGTTTTTGACGACGAAATACAGAAGGTGCGCGGCTTTGCTTTTCGATGCTGGGGCTGTCTGCGTTTGGTTTGTAGAAGCGGATTTTGCGTCAGAAAGCGGCAGATGGCAAGGCGAAAATGCGAGCCTAGTGCCGTCCATAGGCGAGTATTTCAATGCGGCAGATGCTGTCGGCGTGCCGGAAAAAGCCGCCGCAACACTCAAAATGCAGGCAGCCCCCAAGATAGGCGGGTTCGCCAAATACGGTTTGCTGTGTTGCCCAACAAGGGCTCAAGGCCGCCGTCGCGTTCGCGGGCGAACAGTTCTGGTGGCTTCGCCGCGCGTGATTAACTGCTGCTTAAACTCTGCCAGCGCGGCGCAGGAGCTACGCCGATAGTGGCGTGCGTGCCGCCCGCCCGGGCTTTGGGGCTCGCTCAACAAGCTTCGTCATTGCTGCAGCCAGAGAAAGGTTTGCGCATAACGGCCGATGATATCAACCAGACCGCGTCCGCTTTCGACGGTTAATTCGGGCGAAGCGGCGGTTTTGCGGATAAGGGCGACGGCCTGCTCCAACTCGGCGGCGTTTTGCTGCAAACGGCTTTGCTGAGCGCGTAGCCTTTGAGCAGGTAGTCTTTCAGGCGGGCGGTTGCCCAAATGCGAAGTGCGTGGCATAACGGGACTTTAACGCGATAGCCTGTTGGATAACGCTACATCCAAATTGTAGTGCTGCATTTGGCGCGTAACCTTTGCGGCTGCCTTCGGTGCGAACTACCAGAAAATCCCTCGATGGTTACCTGGCTCACGTCCAACTCGCCTTCGGCATAGATGTTTTCAAATGCAGACTGATGTTGTCGGCACGTATCAAAAAGCTCGCCATCTGCGCCTGCGACAGCCACACGGTTTCTTGGCCGAAGCGCACTTCCACCTGCGTTTGGCCGTCTGAAAGTCCTGATAGATTTCGATGGGATTATTCATGGTTCCGACCTGCAGGCAGCCTGGCCGTTCGGAAAAATCCGCCGTTCAGAAACACCGGCAGCCAAAACGGCAGCGCCACACCGTTTTATGTTTTCGATGGCCTGCTGCGCATCAAGGCCGTTCCCGCCTCAAGCAGCGCGGGAATGACGTTTCTGAAAGCGCAGCTTCAACGAAGTGAAAACCTGTTCAGGCTGCTTTTCCCTGCGTTTTCAACGGCGGAAACCGAGCTTCTCGCGCCCTTCCACATATTTTTGCGCCACGCGCGGCAGAGCGCGGATGCGGCATCGATTATGGTGGCGCGTTCGGTTGCGAAATCGCGCCGCGTGCGTCGAGCAGGTTAAACGTAGCCTGCCTTTAGGTACCAGGCTCGTAGCGGGCAGGGGCGAACGATGCATCTTCGAGCGCCAGCGGGCGCGTTGGCTTAGGCTTCGTAGGCGTTGAACTGCTCGAGCAGCCGCAGGCGGCGTCGCTGTATTCAAAAGTTGTGGGTGGACTGTTCGACTTCGTTTTGATGGTGAACGTCGCCGAGGTGAGTTGGTCGCCTGTGGGCGTGGTAGTCCACCAGGTCGCACGTTTTCCACCTTGCAGATACATGGCCAAACGCTCGATGCCGTAGGTGATTTCGCCGAGCACGGGGGCGCAGTCGATGCCGCCGACCTGCTGGAAATAGGTGAACTGGGTAACTTCCATACCGTTGAGCCACGCTGGCCGCAAACCCCAGGCGCCGAGCGTGGGGTTTTTCCCAGTCGTCTTCGACAAGCGGATGTGGACTTTCGGATCGATGCTGGCTCTTTCAGGCTGCCTAAATAGAGATCTTGGATGTTGTCGGGCGCGGGTTTTGAGCGCGACTTGAATTGGTAATAATGTTGCAGGCGGTTGGGGTTGTCGCCGTAGCGGCCAGTCTTTGGGTGGCGGCTGGGCTGCACATAGGCAACGTTCCACGGCTCGGGGGCCGAGCGCGCGCAGGCAGGTGGCAGGGTGGGATGCGCCGCGCCCACTTCCATGTCAAAAGGCTGAATGATGGCGCAGCCTGGGCGTCCCAATGGTTTTGTGGTTTGAAGATGATTTGTTGGAAAGTCAGCATGGCGGAAAGTTGTGTGATCTCGCAGAAAAGTGGGCAGTTTTACTGTTTAGGCGGGGCTTTGGATAGCTTTGGCGCGGACATTGCCTTTATAATGGCGAAAATTTTTGTTTGTCTTTTTGTAAAAGGAATGTGATGAGCAGCAATCGGCAGAAAGAACAGAAAATCGGTTTGTGGCTGGTCGGCGGCGCGGCGGGTTTGTCGGTGCTGACCGTTTTGTTTTGTCGGTGTGGGGTTGAAACCGGCCGCATAGAAGGTTCGCCCGATTAGCGGCCGCGCCGCGTCTGAGCGTCCGTACCGGCACAGATGCCGCAGGAACTTGAGGGCAGCGCCCTCGTTTTTGGGGCAGTGGTATCCCCGATGCCGTGGCGGTTGAAGAAACCGTTATCGAAATTTTCCGCACCGCAAACCGAAGCAGCCGCTTCGGACGCTTGCAACAGGGTACCGGCAGCCGAGGCCGCGCCGCAGGATAATCAGGACGAGGCGAAAATCGTCACGGCCAACGGCGCGGTGAAATTCTACTTTGCTAGCGGCAAGGACGACGTCGCGCCGGGTGCGCAGCAGGCGCTGAAAGACGTGCTGGTGGCCGCGCTGGCGGGTAGTAGTGGTGTCCGGCTATCACGACAACACCGGCAATGCCGCTTTTCAACGAAGAATTGTCCAAAACGCTCGCGCGCTGGCCGTGCGCTCCGTGCTGCAAGGCTTCGGCGTGCCCGAGAAACAAATCGAGCTGCGCAAACCGGAAAACACCGAAGCCGGCAGCGGCGAGGAAGCCCGCAGGGTGGAAGTGTTTGCCGAATAAGCGGAAACGGGAGGCCGTCTGAAAACCCAAAAACGGTTTTTCAGACGGCCTGATTTTGCAACCCTTTGAGGAACAATATATGCGAGACGAACAACGCCAACTGGAACTGGAAAAACTCGCCGCTGCCGTCTGTGCCGCGCACGACCGCTACTATTACGAAATGGACGAAGAAGACTTTGCCGACGAATTGGAAGACGACGACGGCGAGACGAAAGCCTACACCGCATGGCATCAGGCCATTCTGCGCCAGCGCGAAATCGGGATTTGACGCCTTCGCCGCCGAGACAAACGAAAATTCGCCGATGCCGCGCTCACCGGCGAAGATTTGCATTTTCTGATGACACATTACAACTACGACGCCGGCGCGGGTCTGCCCCTATGGGTTATCGCCCATCCCGCCTGCACGCTGGCCACCGCCCAGCAGGTTTACTGGCTGTGCCAACCCGCCGCCTTTTACCAAGACCACGGCTCGCCGCAAAACGTGCAGGAAGACAGCATTCATTTCCATATTGCCCGGCTGCTGGTTGCCATTGAAGAAAAAGCCCGCAGCGGCGGCTTTGCCCTAGCACCCGAACACATCGCCGCCATGCTTGATGCGGATGAAGTCGCGCAAATCCCCCGCCGCTCTGTTGGACAAAATCCCCGCCGCCCTGTGGCGGGAGTTGGTTTGAGCATTGAAACCGACGCTTTGAGGCCGTCTGAAAACGCAGCTGCGCCGAAGCCGGAACCCGTTTCCCGTTTTTCAGACGGCCTGTCAACAGCCCCCACCGTTTTTGCCATGAGAGATTTAACCGTCAAACTGCTTTTCTGCGCGTAGACGGCATACTGCCTAGGGGCTGTTGACATTCAGCTTGCGAGACGGTTTTTGAGTAAAAATGCCCGAATGCAAGGAAAAGCGCAGCAGGTTGGACACTCTGCGAGCATTTTTGACGCGGCAGGCGGGCATTTTTGCCAAAAAGCACCGCCGCAAGGCTGATTGTCAACAGACCCCAGCCGTATGCCTTTTATTTCTCCGCAAGCAAAACGGAAAACTACCCTTTGTTCGGCGTTTCCCTATACCTTCCGCTTGCGGTTTTTGCTCTAGGGTTGTTGACAATTGGTTTGTGAAGCGGGTTTTGCGTCATAAAACGGCAGATGCAAGGCGCAAACCGCAGAAAGGTTGGACACCTTGAGAGGATTTTCGCTAACGCGGCAGATGCTGTTTGTATGGCGTAAAGCAACTGCACAGTACAAATGTCAAAGCAGCCCCTCACATATGGTTTTTGCCGTGCCCAAAAACGTGTTTGCCTATCAACAAGGGCTTTAATAACACGGGTGGTAGGCTGCTCATGCTTTATCTGGCTGCGAAGATGGTTACCCTGCCGTTTATGCTGCCGCCCGACAGAGCGGTTAGGCCCTCGCTTGGGACACATTGGCGAAATACTCGTTATTTGTTATCGGCGGCAGTCGGGCGCTGCCCATTGTTCTGTATTTCTTTTGCCCGCGTCGTTGAAAAGCCTGTTCCGAAAAATAAAAAGGAAAAACCAATGACTGATTTCACACCTTCCCCACCGCCGAAGCCGCCGCCCGCGCCCCTGTCGAAAGCCGTGGCGCAACACCTGCGCGATGCTCTGGCGGCAAAAAGGCAACGCCGTGCTGGCCGTATCGGGCGGCCGCTCGCCTCGCCTTTTTCCGCGCCCTGTCGCAGGAAGATTTGGACTGGGCAAAGCGTTGCCGTTACCCTGGCCGACGAGCGCCTCGTGCCCACCACGCATCCCGACAGCAACACGCGTCTGCGTGGAAAACCCTGCTGCAAAACCGCGCCGCCGAAGCGCAGTGGATAGCGCTGGTGGCTGACGGCGACACCGTGCCGCCGCCCGCCGAAGCCGTGGCGGCCGCGCTGCAGCCTTTTCACCGCCGCGCCGACGTGCTGGTGCTCGGCATGGGCGGCGACGGCCACACCGCCTCGCTGTTTCCCGACGCGCCGCAGCTTTCAGACGGCCTCTCGCCCGATTACCCGCAGCCGCTGCTGCACGTTTCCGCCTGCCGCGCCGCGATGAGCGCATCTCGCTGGCGTTGGCGGAAATCGCCCGCGTGCCACGCGTTTATCTGGCGATTGCCGGTGCGGACAAGCTGGCCGTCTCACCGCCGCGCCGGAGGCCAAAAGCTTCGGCGGCGCTCCCGTCGGACTTGCCGCAGCGGCCGCGCCTTCCTTCGCCGTGATTATGCGGCCGATGTCTGAGCCGCCGTTTGCGCGAACCATGTTTCAATTTAGTTTTCAAACCCCGTTTTCAGACGGCCTCAGGCCGTCTGAAAACGGCAATAAACCAAAAGAAAAAACAAGGAAAATAAAGTGTTGAACCAAACTCAGTCTGTCGCCTCCGCCCTGTCGGGTGCGGAGCGCAAAGTTGCCGAATGCGCGCTGGCCGACCCCAAATGGTTTGTCCACGCGGCCGTGGCCGACATTGCCTCGCCGCTCGGGCGTCAGCCAGCCCACCGTGATCCGCTTCGCCGCAGCATGGGTTTCAGGGCTGCCCGAATTCAAAATCGCTTTGTCCGCCGACATGGGCAACGAGGGCATGCCCTTTGTCCACGAAGAACTCAACGCGCAGGACGACATGGCCGCCGTGATGGAAAAGTGCTCGGCAATACCGCCGCCGCCATCTTGCGGCGCGCCGCTTTCTTGACGAAGCCGAGTTGGGAACGCGCCGTGTCGCTCTTGCGTGCACGCGCGGCGCATCGAGTTTTACGGCGTCGGCAATTCCGGCATCGTCGCGCAGGACGCGCAGCACAAATTCTTCCGCTTCGGCATCTCCACCGTCGCCTATTCCGACCTGCACATCCAGTCTGATGGCGGCGGCGGTGTTGAGCGATCAGGACGTGGCGGTGGTGATTTCCAAATCGGGCACGCCCTCCGGCCTGCTCGACGTGGCGGCGGCCGCCAAAGCCAACGGCGCCGCCGTGATCGCCGTCACCCGCGCCGGCTCGCCGCTGGCTGAATTGGCCGACCGCGTGCTCAACGTGTTCACACAGGAAGACAGCGAACGCTACACACCGATGGTAGCCGCGCCTGCTGCAACTGACCGTCATCGACATCCTCGCCATCGGCCTTGCCCTGCGCCTGGGCGAAACCGCCAGCCTGCAACTGGAAAAAGGCAAACGCAGCCTGCAAGGGCGGCATGTGGACGCGGGCAGGGGCAAAGGTCAAGAGCCGTCTGAAAAACGCCGAATGAAAAGGCCGTCTGAAAACCCCGTTTCGCTTTTCAGACGGCCTATTGTTGTGCACGGCGGATTCGATGCTTTTCAGACGGCCTGCGGCTTGTTTTTTTGAGGCCGTTCCCGCCTTCGCGGAATGACGTTTCTGAAACCCGTCGGAATAATAGCGTTACCTCCCCGCCAGTACCCTTCGGAACATAAATGGGGAGGGTTAGGGCGTGTTGACATTCAACTTTTGCAGCGGATTTGGCGGCATAAAACAGCAGATGCAAGGCGAAAATGCGAGCCTATGCCGCCCATAGGCGAGTATTTTCAACGCGGCAGATGCCGTTTTAGGACGAAAAAGCCGCCAGATCGTTGATTGTCAACACGCCCTCAGGGTCTGCTGACATTCAAGCCAGCCTTAAACCGTAGGGACTGTTGACATTCAATTTTTCACAGTATCATACAGATATGACCAGATATACCGATCCGATGCCCAGTGGGCAGCCATCGAACCCGCTTTGTCCGGGTAAACAAACCGACCCGTAAAACCGCCAAAGACAACCGCCTGTTTCTTGAGGCCGTACTGTGGATAGTCCGCACCGGCAGTCCGTGGCGCGATCTGCCACAGGAGTTCGGCAACTGGAACAGCGTTTACCGCCGCTACCGCCGGTGGGTGCAATTAGATGTTTTCAAAAATATTTTCGCACTATCTGAACACGGATGCCGACTATGGAATACACCATGATAGACGGCACCATTGTCAAAAACCCATCGGCACGGTCAGGGCGCAAAAAGGGGACACTCAAACAGGCAATCAGCCGATCTAAAGGCGGGATGACGACCAAAACCTTGCCCTGACCGATGCTTTGGGCAATGTTATGTGATTTCATACTGCTGCCCGACAGCGCAACGACATTTGCGGCGTCCTATCACTGATTAGCGATAAAAGCTTTGGTGCACTGCTTGCCGACAAAGCCTTTGATGCAGACTGTCTGATTAAGGAACCGACACAAAGCGGTATTCGAGCCCGTTATCCCCCACGCAAGGTCGTAACACGGAGAGGTGTTATGACCGTGGGAAATACTAAATGGCGGCATCTGATTGAAAACTTTTTCTGCCGGATAAAGGAGTTTAAAAAGATTGCGATGCGTTGTGAAAAGATTTGGATGAATCTTTTTGCTAACATTTATCTGGCTGCTACGGTTTTAAAGCTGGCTTGAATCGTCAACAGACCCTAGGGTTTTTGTGGCATTAAGCTTCCCATTTCTAACTTCCGCATAAGCAAAAATTTCCTTGCGTAATTGCGCATCACTGATTTTACTGCTGTCAAACACCCGAGTGGTGTTAACTTTGTTTGCACTGTTCGCCATTTCTTTTTAATATCCATATTTCCAAGCTTCAGGCTGCTGTTGGGGCTGTTGAATATTTGCGATACCTCTTTGCTTTCGATTGTCGCTATACTCGGGTCTGAAATTGGAAGACCAGCTTGAGGTTTGGCTGTTGCTGATGTTGTCCGATACCCGGCTTTTTGTTAAATAATTATCCAACATCTTTACATTAGGCTTTTTCTTAATTGTGGAAAGTATAAAACCTACGGCCGCTTCTTTGGCGGCGGCATCGCCCTCAGCAGCATTCTTTAGAGTATGCGCCATTTTTACATAGGTTTGCGGATTTACGGCAGAAATCATTGTTTTAGCAGCAGCCATGTTTTTCGGTGCCAAAGTCTGTTTAGCCATGGCGCAGTATCCAGGGGTAAAGCCGAGGCAATACACCACATAATTAAGCGTATCAATGCCGTAATCTACTCCTCCAACAACACCGTCTGCTCCTGCAGCTGCCAAATCAACCACTGCATTGCGGACAATATCAAGATTATTCTTAGCTTCTTCTTCGGTTCTAAACTTCTTGCGATAAGCTTCTATCTCTTCCCTAGCTACATCACCTAATAAAGTATTATTCTCCACTGCTATCTGTGCCGCATTCGCCGCAGCATTCATATCCCTGCCTGCAACGGCAGCCGCAGTGCCGGCAATCGTTTTGAATAGGCAGTTATCTTCTTTAGCTTTTTCGATTTCGGCCGCACTCATATCGACTGAAAATCAGTATTCTTAACCAAGGCCTCCACCAACATATCCCACCGCAGCCCAATCGCACCATCCTGACACTTACCCTTATTCGCCGCCGCAGCCGCACAGCCTGCTACGGCATGGGCAATCTTGTGAGTGCGTAATGATGATCCAACTGTTTGATTTTTACTTGCTGCCTCTCCACGTGCAGTACTCACCAAAGCCGCAAGGATATTCGCTTCCAGATTGTCTTTCAGGCCGCCGCCGTTGACAGCGGTGTTAATCAGCGCGGCACCGCCTGCATTGGCCAGAGTTGACGGTTAGGTTGTTGACCCACCGCTTATCGCTGACATTGTTCAGTGCCGAAGCGCCGATTTTGTCGGCTACGCCTGCAGTAGTGGCGGCAACCGCAGATTTTTCACCATGCTGCTTCTGCCCGTCTCTTTCAGGGTTTTGCCGACATCGCCTTTGTTGTTGATGAGCGATACGGAAGCCTGGCTGGCCAAAGAGGCGAATGCTGCATCGGTTGCTGCGGCGGTCGCGCCGTTTAATCCCAATGCAGCTCCGGTTCCTGCGCCTGAGGTGACCACGGTAACGGCCAGTGCGATAATCGCCGCACCCGCTCCGTTAAACCTTCCTGTTTGTAGTCCCATTTATCGTAAGCAAGCTGCACCTGATTCCAGTTGACGTTTTTTGCCAGGGGTATACCTCTGCACGCACGCGTCTGAGCAGTACATAGGGAATCTGAATATTTACTTTTAGAACAAATGCCGTCTGAAAATTGATTTTTCTGACGACGTTTACTATCACAAAAAGTAGGGAAGTTTAAACCGCATGAGTAATATTTGCTTCTCTACGGTTTGCTAATTGCATCTGTTTTTCTGAATCTTCCAACCACATTTTAGTCGTATTAGGCAAAGTATGATTTCTTGAAAAATCATTTTATCAATTATCTCCAGAGATATTTTTATAATAATTTTCCCATATGAAATTTCTTTTTAGAATAACAAGACTGTGAAGCAATATTTTCACCCCTTTCAATATACAGAAAAATAAACATAATTTCCTTCTTGATAAAAATTGATTACCAATCAAATAACAACTTACCTTTCTTTTTACCATCCTCTTTACAATGTACTAAAATATAATCAGCAGGCCACCCTTTATCACGTGTTATATTCAAATTGTAGCTTCCAAAAGTCTTCAACAGTCCGAATTTAAATAACTAAAAATAAATAAACACATAGTAGTAAAAACTGATATAGAAAATAAATTTTTAATCTAATTAACCACATTTTACATTACCTTTAAATTTAATTTTCAAAAGAGTTCCTTGCCCAGGACTACTAATAACAGTTTCCACATTCCTATAAAGAGTTTTAGCATTATTTTTACTCCCCGTTAAATTTTGTGCATTTCAAAATCATATTTCTCAGTAGCCAACCGATACTTTCCATCTTTTCCTTTGATTACTGATACATTGCATGAACAGCCCAACGAGAAACATCTGAATATGGTATTCTTCCAGAAGTAAAACTTCCTGTTTATTGGCAGGGATTCGTTTTTCCATTGTGCATTTTTATCTACATATACATTCCATCCGTCAGAATTAACTCGATCAATAATTTTGGATTGTTATTTAATTTTATAAATATAGTCAGCTAAATCTTTCGTTAAAGTAATTCTTCCTTGGCTAAGCTGTTTTGAAATTTCTCCAATATCAGTGCCGTAGCGTTTTTTAATTTCTTCTTGTCTCCGTTCATCAGGAGTTAAACCATCCAAACGATTCAAAGAATTATTCTCCACCGCTATCTGTGCCGCATTCGCCGCAGCATTCACATCCTGCCTGCAACGGCAGCCGCGGTGCCGGCAATCAGTTTTGAATAGGCAGTTATCTTCGCTGTAGCTTTTTCGATTTCGGCCGCACTCATACGACTGAAATCAGTATTCTTAACCAAGGCCTCACCAACAATCTCACCCACCGCAGCTCCAATCGCACCATCCTGACACTTACCCTTATTCGCCGCCGCAGCCGCACAGCCCGCTACGGCATGGGCAATCTTGTGGGCTATGTAATGATGATCCAACTGTTTGATTTTACTTGCTGCCTCTCCATGTGCACGGTACTCACCAAAAGCCGCAAGGATATTCGCTTCCAGATTGTCTTTCAGGCTGCCGCCGTTGACAGCGGTATTAATCAGCGCGGCACTGCCTGCATTGGCCAGGTTGACGGTTGGGTTGTTGACCACCGCTTATCGCTGATATTGTTCAGCGCCGAAGCGCTCGATTTTGTCGCGCTACGCCTGCGGTGGCGGCGGCAACCACCAGATTTTTCACCGTGCGGCTTCTGCCCAGGCTCTTTCAGGGTGTTACCGATATTGCCTTTGTTGTTGATCAGGGAAATGGAAGCCTGGCTCACCAATGCGGTAAAGGCAGCATCGGCCACGGCTGCCGATGCGGTACCCTGTGCCGCTCCGATAAGGCCTGCGCCTACTCCTCCGGTTACCGCCGCTACTGCCAGGGCGATAATTGCGGCTCGGCTCCGGTTAGGCCTTCCTGTTTATAGTCCCATTTGTCGTAAGCGAGCCTGTACTTGGTTCCAGTTCACGTCCTTGACCGTCTGAAGCTGTTTCAGATAGGCATATTCGGGCTGTTTGGCCAGCTTTTCGATTTCGGTTTTGAGGTTGCCTTTGGGGATGTCGGCGATATAGCCGCCGGGAGCGGTCAGCTTAGGCAGTGCCGGCCCTTCAAAGCTCGGTAGCTTCAGCGTTTCAACCGTGCTGCCGCTTCCGGCCTGCTTTTGCCATACGGTCGAGTTGGATTCCAGCTTTTCTTCGGTTTGGATGCGGTTAACGATGCCTTTTAGGATAATTTTCGCATCGGCTCGGGCTTTTTCACCCACCCGCCTGTATGTCGGCTCCGGAAAAGGGTGGTTTTGAATTCGGGCTGCCTTCGAGTACAGATCCCAGCCGGAACGGGTTTTCGCTGTTTGGGCGATAACGCGTACGGGCAGTTTGGTTTCGTTCAGCTTTCGTTTTTGCTGTGAATTGCTTTACCCACTTTGATGCCGATGAAACGGGTACTTTTCTGAACATTCAATTGGTGTTGGTGAATGCCTTCGGCTGCCAGTGCAGTTGACGTGAGGCCGTCTGAAAAACGGATATTCAGACAGCCTATTGCTACTTTAAATAATATTTGGGCTTTAAAATATCATCGTATTTCCCAAATTCGGGGAACAGAAAATCAATTATTTAAATTTTTCATCCTCATAATATGGGTGATCAAAAGCTCTCCTTCCCACATATTTATTTTCTTTTCTATGCCTTTATCTTTCATAAACTCATGATAATCATAAAAATCTTTTTCCATATTGTCCGTAAAAATTTTTCATATCCCCAAGCCACATAGCATAACATTCTATCGCATAAACATGACCTCCCCAGAGAAATATTTAGGCTTTGCATGATAAAGGTAGCCTTGCTCACATCTTGGGCAAATTTTTAATTTCTTTCATCCATAAGAGATTCCTTTTCTTAATTATTTCTGAGGATATGCAGAGATGATTTTATTTGTTCCTTTTTGCACAACAATCCGCACTTTTGTTTCTCCTTTTTGTTCCAATAGGTTTTCTTCATATCCTACAAGATATACGGATGAATCATTTGGCAAAAGGATTTCCTTTCATTCTCCAAGCTTCATCAACCAAAGGCAAAACTTCTCGGGACACATTAAAACAGAATGAACAGGTTTGTTTGGATTTGAATTGTATGGACAAAACATGTTTAATCCTATTACCATGCTTAGCATCTAACCCATAATCTAACCCCGCCGGTGTTGTCCAAACCTTATTAACCTTATCATAAGTAAGCTTGATTCCGGTCTGCTTCGAATTTCCTGTATGGCTTTAGCCGTATCAACTGCTTCGTCTCCCGTCTTCAGAACATAAGCCCCGCCTCGGCTGATTTTAGTCGCTACCTGCCGGAACAACGGGAACGGCAGCCGCGGCGGCATCACACCAAAAATCAATCGCCGCTTCTCGAGGCCATCTGCTTATCGCCAATAGATTTGGCGTAAATCCATTTACCGCCGTCCCATACGAGGGTTGCCGATATCCCAAATAATATCTACGCATTATTTTTAACGAGGCTGTTTCGGAAGCATTTGCCGCCACATCAACATCTGCCTCCTGTAACACCTACAGTCGCTCCGGCTACCAATTTTGCATACGCAGTAATATTCGCTTTAGCTTTTTCAATTTCAGAAGCAGTCATACCGCTGAAATCGGTATTCTTCAACCAAAGCCTCCCCGACACCCTCCCCACGACCGCACCAATCGCGCCGTCCTGACACTTGCCCTTATTCGCAGCCGCTGCCGCACGGCCCGCTACGCGCATGGGGCAATCTTATGGGCAATGTAGTGCTGATCCAATTGTTTGATTTTACTTGCTGCCTCTCCATGCGCAGTATTCACCAAAAGCCGCAAGGATATTCGCTTCCAGATTGTCTTTCAGGCTGCCGCCGTTGACAGCGGTATTAATCAACGCGGCACTGCCCGCATTGGACAGGTTGACGGTCAGTTGTTGACCCACCGCTTATCGCTGACATTGTTCAGTGCCGAGCGCCGATTTTGTCGGCTACGCCTGCGGTAGCGGCGGCAACCACCAGATTTTTCACCGTGCTGCTTCTGCCCCGTACCTTTTCAGGGTTTTGCTGACATCGCCTTTGTTGTTGATGAGCGATACTGGAAGCCTGGCTGGCCAGGAGGCGAATGCTGCATCGGTTGCTGCGGCGGCCGCACCGTTTAATCCCAATGCAGCTCCGGTTCCTGCGCCTGAGGTGACCACGGTAACGGCCAGTGCGATAATCGCCGCACCTGCTCCGGTTAAAGCCTTCCTGTTTGTAGTCCCATTTATCGTAAGCGAGCTGCACCTGATTCCAGTTGACGTTTTTCGCAACTTCGAGGCTGTTTTAAATAAGCATACTCGCTGTTTCGGCGAGTTTTTCGATTTCAGTTTTCAGATTGCCTTTGGGAATATCGACAATGTAGCCGCCAGGTGCGGTCAGCTTTGGGCAGCTCAGCAAAACTCGGCAACTTCAGCGTTTCAACCGTGCTGCCTCGGCCGGCCTGCTTTTGCCAAACGGTTGAGTTGAGTTCCAACCTTTTCTTCGGTTTGGATGCGGTTAATGATGCCTTTGAGGATAATCTTCGCATCGGCACGGGCTTTTTCGCCCACGCCTGCCTCGTATGTCGGCCCGGCCAGGGTGGTTTTGAATTCGGTTCCCTCGAGTATAGGTATCCCAGCCTGAACGGGTTTTGGCTGTTTGGGCGATAACGCGCAGGCAGTTTGGTTTTTCGTTCAGCTCGTGCTGTAATTGCTTTTCCCTGCTTTGATGCCGATGAAACGGGTGCTGAACATCCAATTGGTGTTGGTGAATGTCTTCGGCTGCCGGCAGTTGCATTGAGGCCGTCCGAAAAATGGATATTCAGACGGCCTATTTCTCTTTTAAATGATATTTGATTTAAAATATCATCATATTTCCTCAAATTCGGGAAACAGTATGATTTTTATCTTTTTGTGAATAATGTTCTCATACCTTTGATTAGTTGTGAAGTCTTCTTTCAAAACATAGCATTCATCATTTCAGCATTAAAAAGTAAGCCGTGCCTTCAGCCATTTCATGAGAATCCAAACTCATATATTCCCCGCCAAACTGCCATAGAAGGTAATATCTATCTGAATCAGGATATTTCTGAAACTGGTGGGTAAGATAGCCTCGTCCCGCAGTTGTCATTTACTGAGAAAAATCGTTACTCTCGTTGAGTGTAATGACATGGGTAGGCTTTTTCAATGAAAGATCCAATGATTACCGCATATAACATTTTTGTCATGCAGTTTTTGACTTCTTCTTGAGTAAGAGGACCGTAGGCTCCTTGGTCTTCTCCCATAACCATTCTCGACAATATTCGAAATGAGTGTGTATTCATTTGTATACCCTTCCTGTGATCTCTAATTGTAACTTTATGCTCTCGTGCAGCATCTAATATAGATTTAGGGACTGGATTAATTTGGGAGGAACTCTAAAAATAAGCCTTCCTTCAAGTTTTGTTCCTCGAAGTGCTGTAGGCGTGCTTGGCATATTCAGAATGCTAGTTCCTGAACTATACTTGATTTGTTGCCTCACGAATATACCCAATGGCAGTACTTTCCATGAGGGGCTGTCCTAGATAACTAGGATAAATTATCTATTACCAATTGTTTCAGAATGGAAATTTGAACTTTTTATTTCACTGTTGTTAAAACGCCATTCGCACCCTTCAAATACAGTCTCAAAATGCTCTTTCAGGATGCCGATTAAATTTACGCAAATGCCGTTTTGCCTGACTCCAAAAGTTCTCGATTCCGTTGATGTGGTTTTGTTTTTCAGCAAATGTGTGCGGTGGTTGATACGGAAATGGTTAGAATTCGCTCACATCCAATACGTCATAACCCTTGTGGTAATCCGTATAAACAAGTGCTGTCGGGTTTAACCTGCTCCTGAATAATCAGGCAGCAGGGTTGCCGTCTGCGTATTGGGTACGGCAACGGTGTAAAACCTTGCCGCCGTTGCGCTTCAACAGCCCGGATACCGCGGTTTTCCTGCTGCGCCACGACCGCGTTTGCCTTTGTAGGTGTCCGCCAGTAGCTTTCGTCCGCTTCCACTTCGCCATCAAACATTTCCAGATGGCTGCTGTTTTGGTAAATGAGCAGGCGTAGGCGATGGAGTAATACGTAGCCGTGCTTTTTGCTGACATTCGCTAATCGGCAGCCGTGCGGGCGGTTACGCCTGCTACGAATAGCTCAATCAGTTTGTTTTGTTTGTACTGACTCAGACGACTTTTTCTCATAAGGAAAATTCTAACCCAAACGGAATCTCCTGAGTTATCTAGGACAGCTCCATAATTTTTACAGGATAGAAGCTGACCGAGCGTGAAATTCTGGTAAAATGAACAAACAGGAATTACAAAGCTTCGTTTGACGATATGAGCGCATATTGCCTGAGATGGGCTTTCAGGCAAGAGGTTATGCTTTATCTCTTCGAGCAGCTGCGGCAGTTGAAAATTCCCGTAATCGTTTTATCTGAGATACCGCAGTATGATCATTTTTCTGTATTGCGCGGCATAAACGGCAATACCGTATTGCTGGCCGATCCGTCCTTAGGTCATGTATCTGTGAGTGAAAGAACAATTTCTAGCTGCGTGGAATACGCGGCAGCGTACGTTATCAGGAAAAATTCTTGCAGTTGTACCACAACGTAGCATCAAACGCATGGTTTTTACCCGCAATCTGCACAGACAAACGGAAATGGCGGTAGGTTTTGCTTCAGATGAGAGAGCGTTGATTAGGTTTATTACTGATTTTTTCAGACTGCTTGATATCACCTGAAACCGGCGGTTTCGGGGTATGGTCAGTCTGAAAGCGGCGGTTTACATTCTACTCAGTTCGCGTTGCAGCGCCTGGATGTTTTGCTGGCGGTCTTGGATGCTGGCGGTGAGCTGGCTGGCGCGGTTTTGGTTTTTCTGGGCGCGGGCGGTGCTCGCGTTCGTTTTGCGCCAGATTGAGCGCTTGGCGCTCGTGGCTGATTTCCTGTTCCAAGATGGTGCGGCGGCCGCTGCTGCCGGAGGGCGGGGGCAGAAGGGCGGCGTCGGCGGCTTGCAGGGGCGGGGCGTTGCGTACAGGGGCCGCGGAGGCTTTGTTGACGGAAACACGCCTTGTCGCATTGGGGGTGTCTTGGCGGGCGGCAAACTGCTGCGGCGAGCTGCGCGGGACGGGCAGGCTGGAATAGCTGCCGATTTTGGTAGGTCGGACGCGCGGCAGCTGGGGAGGGGCGGGAGGTGAGACGGTAACGCCCGCCGACGCTGCATTCGTAGACTTTGGCTTCCGGCCGCGCCGGAGAATGCGGCGGCGGCAAGGGTGAGGGTGAGGGTGAGGGTGCTGGGCTTTCATGGTGTTTCGTTTCGTCATTCGGATATTCTGTAGTTCTTCTTCGACGGCGAGCAGGATGCTTTCGAGTTCTTCCTGCCAGGTGCAAGCCGTTTTCTTCCATTTGTCCCATTTTACTTTTGGTTTTGCGCCAGTTGGCTAAGGGTTTGCTGCAATTTGCCTTGTTTTTCTTCTGTTGTAGGCGTTTTCCTGTACCAAAATGCTTCACAGGCCGTCTGAATTTCGCTGAGGGCGGCGATTTCTTTTTCGGCTTGGTCGATTTTCTGTTGCAGGGGTTTGCCGCGTTTGGCTTTTTCCTGGCGGATTTGCGCCTGAGTCGTTTGCTGTCTTTGCGGTTTTTGGTTTTGCGCGGAGGCGGCGGGCGAGGCGGCGGCGTTTTCGCGGGCGAGGCGGTAGCGGCGGTAGTCTTCAAATCGCCGTCGAAGGTTTTCAGACGGCCTTCTTCGATGAGGAGGAAGCTGTCGGTGGTGGCTTCGAGCAGGCTGCGGTCGTGGGAGACGGTGATGAGTGCACCTTGGAAGCTTTGCAGGGGCGAGGGTGAGGGCGTGGCGCATGTCGAGGTCGAGGTGGTTGGTGGGTTCGTCGAGCAGCAGCAGATTGGGTTTCTGCCAGACGAGCATGGCGAGGGCGAGGCGGGCTTTTTCGCCGCCGGAGAAGGGGGCGGTGTTTTGCAGGGCGGCATCGCCGGTGAAGTTGAAGCCGCCGAGGAAGTTGCGGATGTCTTGTTCTTTGGCTTCGGGGGAGAGTGTTTGGATGTGCCACAGGGGGCTTTGGTCGGGGCGCAGGGTGTCGAGCTGGTGTTGGGCGAAGTAGCCGATGTTGAGTTTTTCGGCACGGACGATGCCGCCGGCAATCAGGGCAGGCTGCCGGCCAGTGTTTTGATGAAGGTGGATTTGCGCTGCCGTTGACGCCCAAAAGGCCGTAGCGGGCGCCGCTTTCGAGAGGGAGATGCGCGCAGGATGGTTTCGCCGTTGTAGCCGAGATCGGCTTTTTCGAGTTTGAGCAGGGGTTGGGCAGGTGTTCGGGGTGTCGAAGCGGAAGGAGAAGCCGCTGTCGAGGTGGGCGGGGCGATGCGTTCGAGCCGGTCGAGGCTTTCATGCGGCTTTGTGCCTGCACGGCTTTGGTGGCTTTTGGCTTTGAAGCGGTCGATAAAGGATTGCAGGTGTTTGATGTCGCCTGCTGTTTAGCGTGGCGGCCCGCTGTTGGGCGAGGGCGGCGGGCGCGTTCGCTTTGGTAGAAGTCGTAGTGCCGCCGTAGAGGGTGAGTTTGCGGCCGGAGAGTTCGACGGTTTGGGTCGTGGCGGCGTTGAGGAAGTCGCGGTCGTGGGAGATGATGATTTGCGTGCAGTGCAAGGAGGAGAGGTGGTTTTCCAGCCAGAGGACGGTTTCCAAATCGAGGTGGTTGGTGGGTCTGTCGAGCAGGAGCAGGTCGGCGCGGCACATCAGGGCTTGGGCGAGGTTGAGGCGCATGCGCCAGCCGCCGGAGAAGGATTTGACGAGGGCGGCTGTGTTCTTCTTGGGCGAAAACCGAGGCCGCTGAGGAGTTTGGCGGCGCGGGCGGGGCGGTGTAGGCGTCGATTTCTTCGAGTTTGGCGTGGCATTCGGCCTGTTTGCATGCCGTCGTTTTGCGCTTCGGCTTCCTTTTTAAGGCCGTCTGAAAAGCCTGCACTCTTTGTCGCCCTGCAAAACGTAATCCAGCGCGGAGGTGTCGAGGGCGGGGTTTCGGGCGACGGAGGCGGTTTTTCCCAGTGCGGCGGCAGGACAATGTCGCCGCTATCCTGCGCGATTTCGCCTTTTATCAGGGCGAACAGGCTGGATTTGCCGCTGCCGTTGCGCCCGATCAGGCCGATGCGTTTGCCGGGAGGTATGGTGAGGTTGGCTTGCTCGAGCAGCAGTTTGCTGCCGCGTTGCAGGGTGAGGTTTTTCAGTTCGATCGCGAGGAGGCGGGCGGAAAAAGGCGGCATTTTAGCCGTTCCGCGCGGCGGCCGAAACATTCGTTTCAAATTCATCAAAATGGCGCGTATAATGCCGCCGTTTTTCGCCAACGGTTTTTTAAGGAACCAAACATGAGCATTCAAGAGCAAATCAAAGAAGTGGTTACCACCCATCCCATCGTGCTGTTTATGAAGGGCACCAAACAGTTTCCGCAGTGCGGCTTTTTCTTCGCGCGCGGTGCAGCTGCTGAACGCGGCTGGTGCGCAATACGTTACCGTTAACGTGTTGGAAAACCCCGAAGTGCGCCAAGGCATCAAGGAATACAGCGACTGGCCGACCATCCCGCAGCTTTATGTCAACGGCGAATTCGTCGGCGGCGCGGACATTTTGCAGGAAATGTACGAAGCGGGCGAATTGCAGGAGCTGGTGGCCGCGAAGTAATCCGGATTCAGGTATCGAGGCCGTCTGAAACCCGTTTCAGACGGCCTTTTGCGGTAGCGGCGGGGCAGTTTCCCCGTCGCACCAAGGCCGCAGCAGCGCCCCGCGCGGGCTTTCTTTTCACAATAACCATATATAAAAGGACACAAAAATGAGCGACCAACCCTGGCTCACCACCCTTTATCACCGACACGCCGCAGGCCGGTTTCGAACTGGCCGTTACCCTCAGCCGCCGCGGCGTGAAAACCACCCAGCCCGATGTCGAAGTGCTGAAAAAGCTGCGTTCGGTTTATGCCAATGATGCCGACAGCCCTCACCGCCGCCTCGCAGGTAATCGCCATCAACTTCCAAAACCATCGCTGCCGCCAACAACTACTGGCGCGGCTAAAGCCAAACGGCAGAGGCCGTCTGAAAGCGCCGCCGCGTTTTCAGACGGCCTTTTCTCGTCTGCAAAAAACTGTAAGGTTGCGCCGTGCTGCGGCAACGCGGCATCCATAAGAAAAACCGTTTTAGGAGAACCAACATGGCGTCACAGCTACATCCCCGCAGCCGGTCTGCAAATCGACTCCCATCTCTACCGTTTCATCAGCGAAAACCTTCTGGCGAACCATCCCGACGTTCAGGCCGAAGCCTTCTGGCAGGGCTTTTGCCGAACTCGTCGGACGCTTCGCCTCGCGCAACCGCGAACTCTTGGCAAAACGCGACGAAATCCAAGCCAAAAATCGACCAATGGCACAAAGAACACGGCCTCAGCGACGCCGCGGCCTACCACGCCTTCCTCAAAGACATCGAGCTATCTTGCCGACGAACCCGCCCCTTCTACAATCGCCACGCAAAAGCGTTGACCGCGAACTGTCCGAACAGGCCGGCCCCTGGCTCGTCGTCCCCATCAACAACGCCCGCTACGCCCTCAACGCCGCCAACGACCCGCTGGGGCAGCCTCTACGACGCCCTTTACGGCACAGACGCGATAGACCAAAGCGGCAGCCCTCGCCCCGGCAAAACCTATCAACCCGCAGCGCGGCGAAGCCGTTATCGCCTTCGCCCGCGATTTCCCTCGACACAAAGCCTCCGCCCTCGAACACGGCAGCCAAAGACGCCGCCCTGCATTACGTCGGCGCAGGCCGTCTGAAAGTGCGCCTGATCAACGGCAGCGAAACCGGCCTCAAATCGCCCGAACTCTTTGCCGGTTACAACGGCGGCGAAGCCGCGCCGACCTCGCTCCTCTTCCTGCACAACGGCCTGCACATCGACATCCCTCATCGACAAAAACCAGCCCCATCGGCAGCCAAGACCCCTGCAGGCATCAAAGACATCGTCCTTGAAGCCGCCCTTTCCACCATCATGGACTGCGAAGACTCTGTTGCCGCTGTCGACGGCGAAGACAAAGCCTCGTCTACGCCAACTGGCTCGGCCTGATGCGCGGCACACCTGAAGAAAGCGTCGAGAAAAACGGCAGAAACCTTCGTCCGCCGCCCTCAACCCCGACCGCCAATACACCAAGCCCGACGGCAGCGGCACCTTCACCCTGCCCGGCCGCTCGCTGCTCTTCATCCGCAACGTCAGCCACCTGATGACCACCCCCGCCGTGCTGGATGCCGAAGGGCAACGAAATCTGAAGGCATCCTCGAGCGGCGTCATCACCGCCCTCACTCGCCCCCTCGACTTTCGCACGCAGCGAAAAAGCAAAAACAGCCGCAGCGGCTCCGTGTACATCGTCAAACCCAAAATGCACGGCCCCGAAGAGTGCGCTTTGCCGACGAACTCTTCGCCGCCATCGAAGACCTCTGCCGCCTGCCGCCGACACCCTCAAAATGGGCATCATGGACGAAGAGCGCCGCACCTCCGCCAACCTCGCCGCCTGCATCCCCGCCGCCGCCGACCGCACCGTCTTCATCAACACCGGCTTCCCTCGACCGCACCGGCGACGAAATGCACACCTCCATGCACGCCGGGCGCCATGATCACGCAAAAGGCGACATGAAAAGCCAGCCGCTGGATCGCCGCCTACGAAGCGGGCAACGTGCAAACCGGCCTGCAATGCGGCCTGAGCGGCAAAGCGCAAATCGGCAAAGGTATGTGGGCGATGCCTGATTTGATGGCCGAAATGCTCAAACGAAAAAATCAGCCATCCCGAAATCCGGCGCCACCACCGCCTGGGTGCCATCGCCCAGCCGCCACCCTGCCGCCCTGCACTACCATCAGGTAAACGTCTTCGACGTACAGCGCGAACTGGCCGCCGCCCCCGCCGCCGACTACCTGCCCGACCTGCTCGCCATCCCCGTCGCCGCCGACACCAATTGAGCGACGAAGAAAAACGGCAGAACTCGACAACAACTGCCAGGGCATCCTCGGGCTACGTCGTGCGCTGGGTGGAACAGGGCGTCGGCTGCTCCAAAAGTGCCCGACATCCACAACGTCGGCCTGATGGAAGACCGCGCCACCTTACGCATTTCCAGCCAGCACATCGCCAACTGGCTGCTGCACGGCATCGTTTCCGCCGCCGAAGTGCGCGCCGCCCTCGAACGTATGGCCGCCGTCGTCGACCGGCAAAACGCAGGCGACCCCGCCTACACCCCGATGGCCGGACGCTTCGACACCTCCCCGCCTTCCTCGCCGCCTGCGACCTCGTCTTCAAAGGCACCGAACAGCCCAACGGCTACACCGAACCCTGCTGCACCACTGGCGGCGCGTCGCCAAAGCGGCAAAAGTAGGGCAGGGTGCTTTCAGAAACGTTATCCCCGCGAAAAGGGGAACGGTCTCATCAGTAGGCTGTCGCCCAGCGATGCACGCGGTTTTATGTTTCCTGCTTTGCAAATGCTAAGCCGTCTGAAAAACCAAAGCAGCAAAAAGGCCGTCTGAACGGGAAAACCCTTTTTCAGACGGCCCTCAAACCCGTTAAGGCCGTCTGAAACCGAAACGCCAACAAAGTTGAAGTGCGGCCGCCGAATCCGACCAACCACCAAAAAAGGAATCCCCATGCTCTTAGGGCGTCAACATCGACCACGTCGCCACCCTGCGCAACGCGCGCGGCACGGTCTACCCCAGCCTGCTCGAAGCCGCCCTGCTGGCCGAAAACCCACGGCGCGGACTACATCACCCTGCACCTGCGCGAAGACCGCCGCCACATCCGCGACGACGACGTCGCCGCCATCGCCCGCGCCGTACGCACCCACATCAACCTCGAAATGGCGCTCACCCCCGAAATGCTCGACCACGCCCTAGCCGTGCGCCCGCGCGACGTGTGCATCGTCCCCGAAAAACGGCAGGAAATCACCACCGAAGGCGGCCTCGACGTCCTGGCGCAGCAGCAGAAAATCGCCGACTACACCCGCACGCTCGCCGAAGCGGGCATCCGTGTCTCCCTCTTTATCGACGCCGACGAAGCGCAAATCCAAGCTGCCGCCGACCTAGGCGCACCCGTAATCGAACTGCACACCGGCGCCTACGCCGACGCCGCAAACCACAACGAACGCGCCCAAAGGCTCGCGCAAATCGAAGAAGCCGCCTACTTCGCCTCCGAACGCGGCCTGATTGTCAATGCCGGCCACGGGCTGAACATCCACAACGTCACCCCCGTCAGCCAAAATCCTCCCCATCGCCGAACTCAACATCGGCCACGCCTCATCGCCCAAGCCCTCTTCATCGGCCTGCCCGCCGCCATCGCCCAAATGAAAGAAAACCATGCACCGCGCCCGCAGCGCCGTGTAAGCCCCTGCGGCAGAGGCCGTCTGAAAGCCTGCAAGGGCGGTGTGCAAAGGCATTGGAGCGGCGTATGCGCATTTGCGATACCGCCATCCGCAAAGGCCGTCTGAAAGCCTTGAATCAGGATTTTCAGACGGCCTTTTTGATGGGCGCGATTCAAACCCTTTGCCGCGTGGCTGACGCAGAACGGAAACCGCGTGCGTTGGCGGCACATCCTGCTAGGGTCTGTTGGCAATCAGCTTGCGAGACGGTTTTTGAGTAAAAATGCTCAGAATGCAAGGAAAAAGCACAGCAATCTTGGACACCTGCGGGCATTTTTGATGCGGCAGGCCGGGAAAAATACCGCCGCAAGGCTGATTGTCAACAGATCCCTATCAACGGCAGAGGCCGTCTGAAAGCACGTTTTGCCCTTTCTTTCAGACGGCCTCAAAGCCGTGTTACGCGCCGAACAATGCGCCGTAATCGCGCTTTCCCTGTTTGCGGTAGGGTAGGCGGATGTCGACGCGGTAGATGCCGATGTCGTCGAGCGCGGATCAGTTCCATATCGGCGTCTTTGTCGTGGCATGATGTCCAGGCGCTCTTGCAGGTTTTTCAGCGCCATCGAGCTGCCGCGGTGCGCTTTTGCGTGTTTTCCATGTTTTCGTGCGGCGTGTAGATTTTCGATGCGGATATACAGCCAGTGTCCCTGCAGAGCGTTTTTACCACGATACTGCTGGGGCGGGCGGGTGGTTTCACGCCGTGGAAAAACGGCGTTTTCCAGCAGCGGCTGCAACAGCAGTTGCGGCGTTTCTCCGCGTCGTCGGGCGCTTCGTGCAGCCATCGACCTGCACGCGGTGCGGCCCCATGCGGATTTGCGATTCCATGGCGATGTATTCCTGCGCCCATTCGATTTCCTGTCCCAGCGTGCTGAACTGGGCTGCGCTCGCGCGGCTGGGCGCGGAACAGGTTGGCGAGGTTTTTCCAGCAGGGTTTCCGCGTCATACGGACGCAGGCGGATGAGGCTGATGGCGGCGTTGAGGCTGTTAAAGAGAAAAATGCGGGCGGATGCGGGCGGTGAGCGCGGTGAGCCGCGCTTCGGAAACGGCGGGCGACAGGGCGCGCAGGCGGTTGGCCCCCGAATAGCATGGCAAAGAGCACGCCTACGGTGTAGATAACCAAACGCTGCACGAAATGGGTGCGCTCGCCCAATATGACGAAATCGAGCGACGAAAAAGCTGCACCAGGCAAAACAGCAGGTTGAGCGCTGCTCCTGCGGATGGCGGACGAGATAGCGCGGTCGGTGAAATAACCGGTAACGGCGTTGGCCGTCACCGCCAGCGGCACGAGCCAGGCGGCGTGCTGCCACTACCAGCATCCGATAGCGCGCCGCTGCCGGAAATCAGCGGCAGCAGCAGCACGCCGGCGGCGCAGAAAAGAGAAAATCCCGCGCGGCGGTGCCTAAAATTGCGCATGTCGGAACGCGAACCAGGCGTTTATTTGACGTATAATGTCATTTCTTAATAGAAATTTGACTGACAAAACCCGTGCATTATATATGTTTCGGCACTCCGGGCTATACATTCAAACCCCTGATTGGGATAAGTCAGATTCTCCCGCCGCAAAGCGGCAGGGCTTCAACCTTCAAGGAAATATTTGATGAACAGCAACAAAACATGGTCGGGAAGATTCATGCGAACCGGGTTTCGGAATTGGTAAAGAAATACACCGGTTCGATAGATTTTGACAAACGTCTGGCCGAATGGGATATCCAAGGCTCGCTGGCGCACGCGCAAATGCTGCACCGGGCAGGCGTGTTGTCGGACGAAGACACCGCCGCCATACGGCAGGGCATGGAAGAAATCCTCGCCGAAATTGCAGCGGGCAAAATGGCCTGGTCGCTTGATTTGGAAGACGTGCACATGAACATCGAGCGCCGCCTCACCGACAAAATCGGCGACGCGGGCAAACGCCTGCACACCGGCCGCAGCCGCAACGACCAAGTCGCTACCGACATCCGCCTCGTGGCTGCGCGACCAGATCAGCATCATCCGCCGCCTGATACACGCGACCTGCAGACGGCCCTTTACTCGAGCCGGCTCGAGCAAACACGCCGATACCGTGATGCCCGGTTTTACCCATCTCAAGTCGCCCAGCCCGTCAGCTTCGGCCACCACATGCTGGCCTATGTGGAAATGCTCGGCCGCGACGACGAACGCACGGCCGACCGCCGCCGCCGCGACCAACCGTATGCGCTTGGGCGCCGCCGCGCTGGCCGGGCACAACCTATCCCGATCCGCCGCGAAACCACCGCCGAAACTCTGGGCTTTTGAGCAAATCTGCCAAAACTCGCTCGATGCCGTGTCCGACCGCGACTTTTGCCGTCGAGTTGCCGCCGCCGCCTCGCTGGTGATGGTGCACTTTGAGCCGCCTGTCCGAAGAGTTGATTTTTGTGGATGTCGCCCGCGTTTTGCCTTTCATCGACACGCGCGACCGCTTGCACCGGCTCGTCGCATCATGCCGCAGAAGAAAACCCCTGACGTGCCCGAACTCGTGCGCGGCGAAGTCCGGCCGCGTCATCGGCCACCTTATCGGACTGATTACGCTGATGAAATCTCAGCCTCTGGCCTACAACAAAGACAATCAGGAAGACAAAGAGCCGCTGTTTGACACGGTTGACACGCTTATCGACACATTGCGGATTTACGCCGACATGATGCGCGGCGTAACGGTAAAACCGGAAAACATGCGCGCCGTGCTGCAAGGGCTTTCGCCACCGCCACCGACCTGGCCGATTATCTGGTCGAAAAGGTCGCCCTTCCGCGACAGCCACGAAGTCGTCGCCCAGCTGTGCGCCATGCCGACCAAAGCGGCGCAGATTTGAGCGAACTGCCGCTGGAAGTATTGCAGGGTTTCAGCGAGCTTGATTTCAGACGACGTGTACCAAGTGCTCACGCCCGAAGGCAGCCTCGCCGCCCGCAACCATCTGGGCGGCACCGCACCCGAACAGGTGCGTTTCCAAGCCGAACGCTGGCGCAGGCTGCTGGAAAAGGCCGTCTGAAAAGCAGGGTTTTTCGTCGCCGCGTATAGAGGCCGTCTGAAACATTGCGAAAATAGCGGTTGCCCGCCGCACGGCTTAACCGTATAATGCGAGCTTCACGGAAAGGTGGATGAGTGGGTTGAAGTCGCACGCCTGGAAAGCGTGTATACGTGAATAGCGTATCGAGGGTTCGAATCCCTTCCTTTCCGCCACATTCGAAAGACAAGCACGTCCGGCGTTTGTCTTTTTCAGGTTTCAGAAACGCTGCGCCCGCGGCCGGCACCCAAGCATATCCGCATCACCAATCAAACCGGTATTCTCCGACAGCAACCCGATAAAAACGCATACGCTGATACGCGCCGCCGCGCGCCTTTTGCCTTTTAACTTCGCTTTCAGACGGCCGCAAAGGCCGCTTTCTCCAACCCGACCAAACCCAGTCCCTGCACGTCCTCCGAACTACAAAACCCAGCACATCTCCGAACCGCTCGAACAGGCCGAACAACTCGGCATCGAAGGCGCCAACCGCCTGCGCAAACAAGACCGTCTTCGCCATCGTGCGCCAGCTGATGACAGCAGGGACTAGAATTCACCTGCTCGGGCACGCTCGAAAATCCTGCCCGACGGCTACTGGTCTTCCTGCGCAGCGCCGACACCTCGCTACCTCGCCGGCCCCGACGATATTTACGTATCGCCGCAACCAAATCCGCCGCTTCAACCTGCACACGGGCGACACCATCGAAGGCACCGTGCGCGTGCCCAAAAACGACGAAAATACTTCGCCCTCGTGCGGCTGCGACAGCGTGAACGGCGACCATCCCGAAAAAGTGCCGCCACAAAAAATCCCTGTTTGAAAACCTCACGCCGCTCTTCCCGACAAAGCAACTGAAAGCTCGAGCAGCGACAACCTATCGGCCGAAAACATCACCGGCCGCATCATCGACCTGATTTCGCCCCATCGGCCTGGGGCCAGCGCGCGCTTTTGGTCGCCCCGCCCAAAATCGGGCAAAACCGTGATGCTGCAAAACATCGCCCACGCCATCACCGCCAATTATCCCGATGCCGAACTGATCGTGCTGCTGATTGACGAGCGCCCTGAAGAAGTGACCGAAATGAGCCCGCTCCGTGCGCGCGCAAGCGGTGGCTCCACCTTTGACGAACCGGCAACGCGCCATGTGCAAGTGGCCGAAATGGTGATTGAAAAAGCCAAGCGCATGGTCGAACACAAAAAAGACGTGGTCATCCTGCTCGATTCCATCACCCGTCTCGCCCGCGCCTACAACACCGTGGTGCCGACATCGGGCAAAAATCCTCACCGGCGGCGTGGATGCCAATGCGCTGCACCGCCCCAAACGCTTTTTCGGCGCGGCACGCAACATCGAAGAAGGCGGCTCGCTCACCATCATCGCCACCGCGCTGGTGGAAACCGGCAGCCGCATGGACGACGTGATTTTACGAAGAATTTCAAAGGCACGGGCAATATGGAGCTGCACCTCGACCGCCGCATGGCTGAAAAACGCCTGTTCCCCGCCATCAACATCAACAAATCCGGCACCCGCCGCGAAGAACTGCTCGTGCCCAACGACCAGCTCCAACGCATGTGGCTGCTGCGCAAATTCCTGCACCCGATGGACGAAATCGAAGGGCTCGAGTTTTTGGTCGACAAACTCAAAGCCTCGAAAGCAACAACGATTTCTTCGAACTGATGCGCGGCAAATAAAGCTCGCCCGCCGCTTAAAAGGCCGTCTGAAATGATTTTTCAGACGGCCTTTTGTGTCATGAAGGACGCCGCGCAACCACACACACGGCTTGGTGCCTGTGGAAAATCATGCAGACAGACAAAAGGCCGTCTGAAAAAGCCGATTAGGGGCTTTTGCAGACGGCGCTGATGTCGGTACTCGCTACCCAGCCGCGTTTACCGCGCGTCAGGGCATCGACATAGCTACTTCGTCGCGGCTGCCGAGGACGACGGCGACGCTGGTGCAGCCCCTGCGGCTCGATGTCGAGTATCTGCTGCGCGGTATCGGAGGCGCGCCGCCCGCTTCGCGCATAATCAGGCTCATGGGGTTGGCTTCGCACATCAGGCGCAGTTTGCCGGGCTTGGACGGGTCGCGCGTCCTGCGGATACATGAACACGCCGCCGCGCATCGGGATGCGGTGCACTTCAGCCACCATGCTGGCCACCCAGCGCATATTGTAATTTTTGCCGCGCGGCGGTTCTCGCCCGCCAGCGGTTCGTCGATCTATTGTGCCGCACGGGGGCGAGACCAGTGGCGGCTGTTGGAGGCGTTGATGGCGAAATTCCTTCGTCTGCGGCGGCACTTTGCGGATTGCTCTGTGTGAGGATGAATTGGCTATCGGCGTTGAGAGCGTAAAGACGCTGACGCCGCGGCCGAAGGTGACAACCAGCTGGGTTTGCGGGCCAGGGCGCATAGCCTGCGGCAAGCTGCTTACTGCCGCTTTGCAGGAAGGAGGCGGTGTCGAGCGCCTGCGGGTTTGGCGAGCACGGAGATATCGTGCCGACGGAGATGTTGACGTCGATATTGGACGAGCCGTCGAGCGGGTCAGAACAGCACGAGGTGGCGGCCGTCTGAAGCGCAGGCGACGAAGCTGTCTTCTTCTTCGCTGGCGAGACCTGCCACATGGGGATTGCTGCTTTGAGCGCGTTAATCAGGATGTCGTTGGCAATCACGTCGAGCTTTTTCTGCTCTTCGCCCTGGATATTGCCGCTGCCCGCCGTGCCGAGCACGCCCGCCAGTGCGCCGAGGCGCACTTGTGCGCCGATGTTCACGCAGGCGGCAGCGTATGGTTTGCGCGACGCTGACCGAGTTCGGCACTCAGGTCGTGTTGCGCGATCTGTTGTTGCAGGAATTCGGGGAAGGTAGTGTTCATGGCTTGATCCTTTGCTGTGGCTCGTCTGAAAAGGCCGTCTAGAAAACGAAAGCTGCGGTTTATACCTGTTTTGCAGACGGCCGCAACAAAGCGCGGTTTTGCCCGTATGGCCGTCTGAAAGGCGGGGAGGCGAAAAATTCTTGGAAAAATCGCGCGCCATTTAGAATACGCCGTTTTTCGCGGCGCGGGCGCCGCGGCCGTTTTTCCACAGAGACAAGGACAGAACCATGATTGGATTAGCCTACGCCGCCGGATGCCGTGCAACAGCAGCCAAGCGCTCTGATGAAGTTTGCACCCTCAGCGCTGATTCTGGTGGTGTTTTACTTCCTGATTATGCGGCCGCACCAAAAGAAATTCAGCTCATCAGAAATGCTGGCCGCATTGAAAGTTGGTGACAAAGGTCTGCTGGCCTCGGCTTTCGCGCAAAATCACCAAAACCGGCGAAAAATTCTTCACGGTGGAAATCGCCCGCAATGTCGAAGTGCAGGTCGAACGCAACGCCGTGGCCGCGAAAACCCTGAATAAGCCGTTTTTCTCCGATAAGGCCGTCTGAAAACACCGCCGCTTGCGGTTGCAGGCATCAGACGGTTTTCGCTCTTGAAGGCTTTGATTATGAACCGTTATCCCTGTGGAAATATCTCCTGGTCACAGCTGCTCGCGCTGGGCTGCTCTACACTCATACCGAATTTCGACGGCGACACGCTGGCGGTCGGGTGTCCACCAACCGCCAGTCGCTCGCCATCGACAGTCGCGGCGGAAGCGCGCGTTGCCCAAGCGCTCAAAGCGGCGGGCATTGCCGACGATGGCATGTTTATTGCCGAGGGCTCGCTCAAAGTGCGTTTCAAAGACTCGCAAACGCAGATGAAAGCCCGCTCCGTGATTGAAAACGCGCTGGGCGAAGGCTATCACGGCTTTTGAACCAAATCCCGCCAACACGCCCGAATGGATGGCAAAAATCGGCGCGAAAACCGATGTTCTCGGCCTCGACCTGCGCGGTGGCGCACGCACCATGCAGGTGGACATGAAGCCGGCGATGCAGAAAACCTTCGAGCGCTACGCGGGCGATATCCGCCGCGAGTTGCGCAAAGAGAAAATCCGCAGCGGCCAGATTGCCGTCAACGACGCCAATAGTTTGGCGTGCCCTTCAAGACGCGGCTGAGCTGGAAAAGAATCCTGCCGCAGCTACAGCGCCTGTTTCGAAGCTACCTCACTTCGACGGCAGCCGCTTGATTCTCACCTGTCCGAACAGGCAATCGCCATCCGCAAGCAGGCCGTCGAGCAGAACATCACCACCCTGCATAACCGCGTCAACGAATTGGGCGTGGCCGAGCCGGTGATCCAGCAGGCGGGTGCCGACCGCATCGTCGTCCAACTGCCCGGCGTGCAGGACACCGCCAAGGCGAAAAGACATCATCGGCCGTACCCGCCACGCTGGAAGTGCGCATGGTCAATGAAGACCAGTCGGCCTTCTTTGCCGCGCTCGAGGGCAATGTGCCCGAAGGCTACTGGCCTGCTGAAACCGCCGGCGAGCAGCCCGCCCAACTGCCGCTGTAGGCAAACAGGTAGAGCCTGACCGGCGACAATATCGACAGGACGCGCAGGCCGGACAAAACGACCGCGGACAGCCTGGCGTCAACGCCGACTAACAACTCTGGTGCCGTCATCTTCGCCGATCTCACCCGGCACAACGTCGGCAAACGCATGGCGATGGTGCTGGTGGAGCAGGCAAAGGCCGAAGTCGTGACCGCGCCGGTTATCAACGAGCCGATTCCCACCGTAAACCATCATCTCCAGGCAGTATGAGCCGTGCCGAAGCCGAAGATATTGCCCTGCTGCTGCGCGCCCGGTTCGCTGGCTGCGCCGATGGAAATCGTCGAGAAGGCACCCATCGGGTGCTTCGCTCGGTGCGGAAAAACATCAGGTTGCATGGATTCGACGCTGTAGGGGCTTTGTCGTCGTAGCCGTGTTCGCGGTGGTCTGCTACCGCCTGATGGGCGTTTTCTCGGTGATTGCACTGGTGTCCAACCTGCTGCTTTTGGTGGCCGCGCCTCCTGGCTGGGTGCACGCTCACCTGCCCGGCATCGCCGCCACGCGCTGACGCTGGGTATGGCTCACCGACCCAACGTATTGATTAACGAGCGTATCCGCGAAGAATTGCGCGACGGCGTCAAGCCGCAGGCCGCCATTGCCGAAGGCTACAAACACGCCTGGGACACCATCATCGATTCCAACATCACCTCACTGATTGCCGGTGATCGCCCCTCGCTGTACTGGCTCCGGTCCTGTTCGCGGCTTCGCCGTGGTGCACTGCCTGGGCATTCTGACCTCGATGTTCGTCGGTGGTCGTGTCGCGCATGTTCGTCAACCTGTGGTACGGCCGCAAACGCAAGCTGCAAAGCATTTCCATCGGCGGCGACATCTGTCCTGCCGCCGCGGCAGACAAGGAGTAAACCAATGAACTGTTCCGCTTCAAACGCGACATCCCGTTTATGAAAATACGGCAAGCTCACCATCTTCATCGCTTGCCACCTTTATCCTCGCCGTCGTTTTTCCTTGCCGTCAAAGGCTTGAATTTCCGGTGGAATTCACCGGCGGCACGGTGATGAAGTCGAATACGCCCGACGGGCCGACGTGACAAAGTGCGCACGGATCTCGACGCGCTCAATCTGGGCGACGTGCGAGGCAAAACCGTCAACAGCGCGACCGCCACCGATGATCCGCCTGCCCAACAAAGCGGGGCACCACCGCCTGCTCTCCAACCAAAACCATGGACATCCTGAAAAAGCGATGCTTCCGTGCAGCTGCGTCAGGTCGAATTCATCGGCCCGCAGGTCGGCGACGAGTCTGGTGCACAACGGCCTGATTGCGCTGGGCATGGTGGTCGTCGGCATCATCATCTATCTGTCCATGCGTTTCGAATGGCGCGCTTTGCCGTCGGCCATCATCGCCAATATGCACGACGTCGTCATCATCCTCGGCTGCTTCGCCCTCTTTCAGTGGAATTTTCCCTCACCGTGCTGGCCGGCGTGCTGGCTGTTTTGGGCTACTCGGTGAACGAATCGGGATTGCGACCGTCCGCGAAAACTCCGCAAAAGGCATCACCATGCGCAACCAGCAGCGTGCCCGAAGTGATCGACAACGCCATCACCGCCACCATGAGCCGTGCCCGTCATCACCCACGGCTCGACCGAGCGATGGGTAGCCTCTACGTCCTCTTCGGCGGCGCCGCCTCTGCACGGCTTCTCGATGGCACCACCATCGGCATCGTTTCTCAGCGTCTCATTCTTCCGTTCGTCATGCCAGCCCGCTGCTGCTGCTGTTTGGCCTCAGCCGCGAAAAACATCGCCCGCGTCAAAGAGAGAGAGAAGAAGCCGTCGTCTGATTCAGACAAAGAGGCCGTCTGAAAACCGCTTTCAGACGGCCTTTAATTCCATCCCGTCCCGCAAGCCGCTATATTCCGAGAGGCCGTCTGAAACCATGATCAGCAAACAAGAATATCTCGCCCAAGCCGCCGCCGGCTACAACCGCATCCCTCGTGCAGATGCTGGCCGACCTGGATACCCTGCTGTCCATCTACCTCAAACTCGCCAACCGCCCCTACACCTACCTGCTCGAGATCCGTCGTCGGCGGCGGAACGCTTCGGCCGCTACTCCTTCGTCGGCCTCGGCTCGAACACCTACATCAAAGCCTCCGGCCGCGAAATCAGCCTGTATGAAGACGGCGTCATTATCGAACAGCACAGGGACAACCCTGCTGGAATTTATCGAAAGCCTTCCACAAGCGCTTCCACCGCCTGAAATCCCCGGTCTGCCGCGCTTCACCGGCGGTCGTCCGGCTATTTCCGGCTACGAAACCGTCTATTACCTCGAACACCTCGCAGGCCGTCTGAAACACCCCGTCAAAGCCGACCGCATCGGCGCGCCCGACATCCTCATGATGCTCTCCGAAGAGTTGGCCGTTATCGACAACCTCAGCGGCAAAATCCACCTTATCGTTTACGCCGACGGGCGAGGCCGACGCATACAGAGCGCGCCCGCGCCCGCCTCGAAGACATCCGGCGTCCAGCCTGCGGCAAAACTGCGCCATCCCGCTTTCCCTGGGCAGCGACAAAACCGAAGCCGCTAGCAGCTTCGGCCAAGAACCGTTTAAAGCCTGTGTCGAAAAAATCAAAGACTACATCTGTTCAGGCGACTGCATGCAGGTCGTTCCCAGCCAACGCATGGGCATGCCCTTTGCCGACAGCCCGCTCTCGCTCTACCGCGCCCCTGCGCACGCTCAACCCTCACCCTATCTGTTTCTATTACAATTTCGACGACTTCCACATCGTTGGCTCATCGCCCGAAATACTCGTGCGCCGCGAAAAAGACAAAGTCATCGTCCGCCCATCGCCGGCACCCTGCCTGCGCGGCGCCACGCCCGGAAGAAGATGCCGCCAACGAACAGGATTTGCTGAACGACGCTAAAGAGAGTGCAGAACACGTCATGCTTCATCGACCTCGGCTCGCAGCGACGTCGGCCGCATCAGCCAAAACCGGCCAAGTGCGCGTGACCGAAAAATGACCGTCGAAAAATACTCGCACGTGATGCACATCGTTTTCCAACGTCGAAGGCCGTCTGAAAAGAGGCGTCAGCAACATCGACATCCTCGCCGCCGCCTTCCCCGCCGGCATCGCTCTCTGGCGCGCCCTAAAGTACGCGCGATGGAAATCATCGAAGAGCCGGAGCCCGAAAAACGCGGCATCTACGGCGGCGCAGTCGGCGTATGGGCTTCAAACAACGACATGGACCTGGCCATCGCCATCCGCACCGCCGTGATTAAAAACGGCACACTGCACGTGCAAAGCGGCGCGGGCGTCGTCGCCGATTCCGACCGAAGCCGAATGGCGTGGAAACGCAGACAAAAGCCCGCGCCGTCATCCGCGCCGCACAGATGGTGCAGGAAGGGCTGGACAAATAGTTTCAGATGGCCTCAATACAGCTTTGAGGCCGTCTGAAAGGCATTGCCGGCAACCTGCACCCGCCCATCAAAAGAGATACGCACATGAACCCGGCTCCATCCTCCCCGCCATGCTCGGCGCATCGGCGGCGGCCAGCTCGAGCCGTATGTTTTGCTGTGCCGCCGAAAACCATGGGCTACGGCGTCACTCGTGCTCGACCTGATCCGAACGCGCCTGCCGCCGCTTTTGCCGACCGCCATTTGTACGCGCTGTTTGACGATGCGGCCGCGCTTTGCCGAGTTGGCCAAATGCGCCGCCGTAACCACCGAATTTGAAAACGTCAGTGCCGACGCAATGCGCAATCTGGCGCGGCACACCGTTGTCTCGCTGGGCGGCGACTGCGTGGCCGTGGCGCAAACCGCATTTTGAAAAAGCGCGCGCATCCGCGCCGCCGGTTTGTACACCGCGCCGTATCAGGCCGTCAGAATACTTCAGACGGCCTCAACGAAGAGAGCGCCGCGCTGCTACCCGGTATGAAAACCGCCACGCTGGGCTACGACGGCGAAAGGCCAAATCCGCGTCAACACTTTGGACGAAGCCAGCCGCGTTTGCCCGATTGGGCGGCGTGGCGTGCGTGTTGGATGGTGGATTTGCGGCGAGATTTCCGTCGTCGTGCGCCGTCCGAACAGCGAAAACGTGACACCTATGACCCGGGACGAAAACATCCACGAAAAACGGCATCTTGGCTTTATTCCGTTGTACCCGCCCGTTTGAGTGCGGACATCCAGCAGCAGGCGCGGCAAATGGCCGTGCGCTTGGCCGACAGAGTTGGACTATGTCAGCGTGTTGGCGGTGGAAATGTTTGTCGTCGGCGACACGAAAGAGCTGGTTGTCAACGAAATCGCGCCGCGCCCGCACAATTCCGGCCACCACACCATCGATGCCTGCGCCGCCAGCCAGTTCCAACAGCAAGTGCGCCTGATGTGCGGCCTGCCGCCCTGCGGATACCCGTTTGCTTTCGTCCTGCTGCATGGCCAATATTTTGGGCGACGTATGGGGCGCAGACGGCAGCGAACCGAATTGGCTGCCGCTGCAAAGCGACGCGCGTGCCCATCTGCACCTTTACGGCAAAAAAGCCGCACGACTCGGCCGCAAAATGGGGCATTTCACCGTATTGGCCAACGATGCCGAGGCCGCATTTGCCCAAGCGCAAAAGCTGCACGGCCTGCTGAAAAACGCATAATCCGCGCCGCCGAGCCGTGTTTTGAAGGGCGCGGCAGCCGTGTTATATAATCGCCGCCGCCCGTTTTTCAGACGGCCTTTCTAGCCTCGCAGGCCGTCTGAAATGCAAAGCACCGCCGTTTTACCCATCCCCGCAGGAATGCCATGGCTATCCTAACCGTACTGCGCCCCGCCGCATCGGCCGACTGCGCCGACATCTACCACGTCCACGAATACGCCGTCCAATACACCTGCCGCAGCAGCTACGACGCCACCGTCCTCGAAGCCTGGCGCGAACTGCTCGCGCCCGACAGCTATCTGGAAACGCTCTCCGACCCCAAACGCGAGCATGTGGTGGCCGAGATTCAAGGCAACATACAGGGTTTCTTCCAGCCTCGATTTGAAAGAGGCGCAGGCTCGACGCTCTCTACGTCCATCCCTTCAGTGCACAACCAGGGCTGGCACCGCCCTGCCGCAACGCGCCGAAACCCTGGCCGAACAAGCCTCGCTGGGCTTTCTCCAACCTACGCCTCCACCAACTCGTCAGCTTCTACCGCCTCAACGACATGCAATCGCTGGGCAAAGCCGTGCTGCTGCTCAACCTCCGTTTCCGTCGGCTGCGAACTGATGCGCAAAACCCGTAACGCGGCACGCGGCCGCAAAGCGGATAAGGTTTCAGACGGCCTCCGGGGCATCTGCTGCGCCAACCCTGCGCCGCCTGATGAAAACCAAACCTCGTTCAGGCCGTCTGAAAGCCCGTTTCTCCTTTTCAGACGGCCTTTCCGCCCGAACCTCCGCCGCCGTGCAAATCTGTATAATCCGCCTTCTCACACCCGCACATTTTTCCCATGACCGCACACCTCCCGCCGCCGCTTTTTCAGACGGCCTCTACAGCTTTCTCGCCGGCCTGTTCGCCCCGTCCAGATTTACCTCCCACCTGCTCGAAAGCAGCATCCGCCAGCCTCGGGCTGGGTGGAGCGCGCATCGCGCTGGCGCTGATGGCGGCAATGTGGCAGCTCCGAATGGCTGCTCAGACGCAGCATCCGCCCCGCGCTGGCCAAACACAACCTGCTGCGGACATCGGCGAGCGCGTCCTCTGGCCGCTGCTGATGTGGGTGGTGGCGGCGCTGGTGCTGGCGGCGTGGAACGCCTTCGACCTGCGCTCCGTGTGGCTGCGCCTGCTGCTCTGGCCGCCAGCTGGATGTTCGCCCATCCGCATCGTCATGGCCGTGCTCCATGCCGCGTTGCCCGACAAACCGTGGAGCGACCGCCTCGAACGCAGCCTGTCCGCCGTTTTGTGGTGCGCCTTCGTGCTGTGGGTGTCGGGCATCGACGACATCATCATCCGCTGGATGCAGGGGCTTGTTTTCTCGTCGGCTCGGCCAAATTGGGCCTGTGGACGGTGAGCACCGCCTGCTGTGGATAGGCGTGATACTGGTCTTCACCATGTGGCTGGCGCAGTTTGTGCAGGCGCGGCTGATGGCCAGCACCCATCTGGATTTGAGCCTGCGCATCATGCTGTCCAACATCGTACGCATCGCACTGCTCATCGTCCTCCGTGCTGATCGCCCTGCCGCTGGTGGGCATAGACCTCACCGTGCTTTCGTCTTCGGCGGCGCGCTCGGCGTCGGCATCGGTTTCGGCCTGCAGAAAGTGGCGAGCAACCACATCTCCGGTTTCCTTATCTTGGGCGACCGCTCCATCCGCCCCGGCGACCGCCTCACCGTCAACAGCTCACCGGCTACGTCACCAAAATCACCTCCCGCTTCGTCGTATTGCGCAGCGGCGCGGGCACGGAAGCGCTGATACCCAACGAAACTTCTCACCAAGCATGGTGATCAACGAATCCCTACACCTCCAAAGCCCTGCGCCAGGCATCGACATCCAAGTCTCCTACGACTCCGACATCCTGCGCGCCATGCAAATCATGACCGAAGCCGCCGCCAAACAAAAGCCGCATCGACACTGGCGAAGGCAGCCGCCCCAAAGCTCACCTCACCGGCTTTGCCGCCGAGCAGCATCGACCTGCAGACTGGGCTTTTGGGTGAAAGACCCCGAAAACGGCTTCCTCGACCTCTTCTCCGCCATCCGCCTCGACATCTGCGCAGCGCTTCAAAGAAGAAAATATCTCCTTCCCTACCCCAGCGCGAGGGTACGCATCCTCAACGACCTCCCTCACACCGCAGGCGGACAGGCCGATGCGCAGACCAAGCAACAGGAAAACGACCATGCCGTCTGAAAACCGCCCCGCCAAAGCGCCGAAAATCCCCATATCCGTCCTCGTCGTCCTGCACGACGGACACGGCAACGCCCCGCTGCCTCGAACGTGCCGACCGCGCAGGCTACTGGCAGTCCGTCACCGGCAGCCTCGAAGCGGGCGAGCGCCCAGCCGCCCTGCGCAGAAGTGTACGAAGAGCGGCATTGCCCTTGCGCGCGAAAACCTCGCGCGACTGGCAATACAGCACCGAATACGAAATCTCACCCGCACTGGCGCCACCGCTACCCCGCAGGCGTCACCCGCAACACCGAACATCTCTTCTCCGCCGATCGCGCGACACCCTGATCCGCCTGAGCGAACACACCGCCTCCCTCTGGCTGCCCGCCGAAAAAGCCGCCGAAAAGCCTTCTCCCTTCCAACCGCGACGCCCTGCTGCAGTCTCAGCTATAGTGAGCCAAAATAAAAATCTACGGCGTTACTGTACCTTAGCTCGAAGAGGGCGGTTTTCTGCGGCATTGGAAAGTGCCAGAAAACCTGCCCTGTACTACCTGTACTGTCTGCGGCTTGCAGCCTTGTATCTTTTTATTTTGACTCACTATAGAAAAAGGTAGAAAAAGGCCGTCTGAAAACCTGCGAAACGGGTTTTTGCAGACGGCCTTTGCTGCTGGTTCGGAAGTGCTAATCCGTTGCCCGCGTTGACGCTTTGCGGGTGGAGGGTGTCAGCACTTGCGGGCTGATTTCGACGAGGAAGCCGCGTTTGCCGCCGTTGATGTAAATGGTGTCCAAATCCCAGATGCTGCGTTCGACGAAGACGGGCAGGGGCGGTTTTTGTGCCGAAAGGGCTGGTGCCGCCGACGAGGTAGCCTGTCCATTTGGCGGCCTGCTGCGGGCTGGCCGGTTCGATGTGTTTCATGCCCAGTTGGCGGGCGAGGTTGCGGGTGGAGATTTGCCGGTCGCCGTGCATGAGGACGATGAGGGCCTTTTGGCTTCGTTTTTGCAGGGACGATGGTTTTTGACGACTTGGTGTTCGGGGACGCCCAGGCAGGGCGGCCAGAATGCGCCGTGCCGCCATGTTCTTCGTAGGGGTGAGGCGGGGGTGAAGGCGGCGCGGGCGGCGCGCAGGAAGCGGACGGCGGGGTGACGGGGTAATCAGGTTTGCTCATGGTGCGGCTCTAGGCGGCTGTTCCCGCCTGTATCCGTTCGGGGATTAATGCGGGACGGTATTTTTGATAAAGGGGTTTTCAGGCTTTGAGTTTGGCGGTGATAGCAGCGAACTCGGCGCGGTGGTGCAGGGGTGGATATAGGGTTTGAGCAGGCTGAGGTTGCGCAGCACGCCCAGAGCGTTTGGTGTCTCGGGCAGTTTGCCGCTGCGGCGCACGGAGCCGTGCAGGTCGAACCAGTATTTGGTGATGATCCACATGTTGAGGGCGAGGTTTTGCAGGTCTTCTTTGTCGGCCTACAGGGATGTCGGTGGCGGCGGGTATTCGAGGTGGCGCAGGACGACGGGCGAGCTTTTCGCTTTGGGTGAATTCGTTGTAGTCGCCTAGAAGTTCGGCGTTGCGCGAGAGGAGGGCGTTGGTGTCGCTGAACAGGAAGCGGTAGATCCCACATGGTGGCGAAGATGCCGTCGAGGTGAGGCTGGCGACGTCGGACAGGTTTTGCGGGGGCGTCGGTTTCGCGGATTTGCGCCATCCCATGGTGCTGCTGGCAGCGGTGGAAAGCTGGAGGATGATTTCGTCTTTGTTGCGGAAGTGGTAGTAGAGGTTGCCGGGGCTGATGCCGAGGTAGGCGGCGATGTGGTTGGTGGTGGTGGCGCGTTCGCTTTCTTCGTTGAAGAGTTTGAGGGCAGCGTCGAGGATGCGGTGTAGGTGTTGGGGCGGGTTTCTTTGGTCATGGTTTTTCCGTTCGGTTTGTTTGAGGCCGTCTGAAAGGGGTGTTTTGGCGTTTTCACTTCGTTGAGGATCTGCTTTCATTTGGCCGCATGGCGATAGGGCTCGTGCACGGCTTGAGTTTTGCCAGGCGCGCGTCTGACGGCTTCGGGTATCCGCGCGGGTCGGTGCAGGAGGCGGCGACGGCGGCGGTGTCGGCTTCGTTGGCGGCAGACAGGAGGGCGAGCCAGTGCGCCATTTGCGGGTAGGGTTCGCGTTCCCTGCCCAGGCGTCCCTGCACGTCGGCCAGGCAGACGTTTAAGGCCGTCTGAAAAACGGTCGAGGGCGGCGAAAGGCGTCGGTGCGCTGCAAAACGCGTCGAGGGCGGTGTCAGAGCGCAGGGTTTTGACGCTGTGGAGGATGATGTCCAACGGCGAGACGAGGTTCGGCCAACTCGGCGCAGGCTTTGGGTACCGCGCCAGCGGCGGTTTGACGGCTTGGACGGGTTTTGACGCCCGCGATGTCGTGGTCGTGGCGGCGCGGCAGGATGTCGGGCGGGGTGAGGGCTTTGCCCAAATCGTGCAGCAGGGCGGCGTAGCGTTCGGGCAGGCTCAGTCCGAGGTCGGCGGCGCGTTGCAGGGTCATGAGTGTGGATGCCGCTGTCGATTTCGGGTGGTGTTCGGCACGCTGCGGCACGCCGAACAGGGCGTCGACTTCGGGCAGGATGCATTTTGAGCGCGCCGCATTCGCGCAAAACTTCGATCATGCGGCGCGGCTGTTGCTCCATCAGTCCTTTGGCAAGCTCCTGCCAGACGCGTTCGGCAACCAGGGCGTCGGCCCTCGCCGTCTGCAACCATTTGTGCTCATCAGGGTCATGGTTTCTTCGGCAACGTGAAAGCCGTAGCGGGCGGCGAAGCGGGCGGTGCGCAGGATGCGCACGGGTCTTCGGCAAAGGCGGGGAGACGTGGCGCAGGATTTTGTCGCGCAGGTCGGCCTGTCCGCCGAAGCGGGTCGATGATGCGGCTGTCTGTGTCCTGCGCCATGGCGTTGATGGTGAGGTCGCGCCGCATCAGGTCTTGTTCGAGGGTGACGCTTTTGTTGGCGTGGAAGGTAAAAGCCTGCGTAGCCTTTTGCCGGTTTTGTGTCGGTGCGGGCCAGGGCGTATTCTTCGCGTGCGTTTCGGGGATGGAGAAAGACGGGAAAGTCTCTGCCGACGGGCTGATAGCCCTGCGCCAGCATGGCTGCGGCGTCCGCACCAACGACCACAGTCGCGGTCTTTTACCGCCAATCCGAGCGAGGCGTCGCGCACCGCGCCGCCGGACGAGATAGGTTTGCATGTTCTGCCCTTTTGCTGATGCCCTTGAGGGGCGGATTAGTGTGAAAGGCCGTCTGAAACGGCACTTCAGACGGCCTTCGTGCTGCCGTTTCAGACGGCCTTTAGGCGGATTTCCCAGCACTGGTGGATTTTTGTTGCGGAAATCGTCGGGTACGGATTGTTTGGAAATATCTTTGGTTTCACAGCGTTGGGCTGCCGGCTTCGTCCAGCGTGAAGCTGCGCAGGTTGTTGGAAAATACAAAGGCCGTCTGAATCGAGCAGGCTCATGGCGCCGTCGATGAGGCGGGCGTGGTCGCGCTGGATGTCGAGCGTGTCGGGCATTTTTGCTGTTGGAGAAGCTGCGGCGGGTCCATCACGATGAGGTCAAACCGCTTGCCCTCCTGCGAGGCCGTCTGAAGGTATTGAACACGTCGGCGCGGATGATTCGGTGCTGCGCGGCATCGATGCCGTTGAGCTCAAAAATTGCGCTTTGCCCAATCAGGTAAGTGTTGGACAAATCTACGGTTTCGCTGGATGCCGCGCCACCCGTTGCGGCGTACACGGTAAAGCTGCCGGTGTAGGAAAACAGGTTGAGAAAGCGTTTGCCCTCCGCGCTGTCGCCGACTTGTTTGCGTGTGTTGCGGTGGTCGAGAAACAGGCCGGTGTCGAGGTGTTTGTCGAGGTTGACCCAAAACCTGCGTCCGTGTTCGGCCACAACAAAATCTTCGCCCGCGCGGCCGGTTTTTCAGTACTGCTGCGCCCGCTATGCTGCTCGCGCCTCTTGAGGTGGATGTCGTTGGGCGAAAAGCGGTTACGAAAACAACGGCTTCGATAACCTGCGCGAGCCAGTCTTCGTATTCGTCATCCGCCATCAGCCAGCCGGTATCGTATTCCTGCAATGGATTTGGCTGCCGTACACATCGACGGCAAGGAAACTGCGGAATGTCGCGGTCGTAAATGCGCCACGCTTCGAGGCCGTTGCGCCTAGCCCATTTCATCAGGTGTTTGATGTTTTTGCCCAAGCGGTTGGCAAAGGGGGTGATGTCGGTCATTTCAGACGGCCTTTCGTGCGGCAGGGTTGCAAAGGGCTTGATTTTACCGTAATTAACCCCGCCGCGCTTGACCGCGTCGCCCTGCGACTATATTATCCGCCATTCGCCTTTTTGTCCGAAGCCATCGTCTACCAACCTAAGAATTTGATTGTTTACAGATTCTCAAACCGCCCCCTGATGGGCGCGTTTCTTTTGTCTTTTTCCTTGCAGGAAAAACGTATCTTGCAGGTTGTTGTCGATGTTAACCACAAGCCCAAGCCGCTTGCGACAACCCTGTACCGCCAATCCTCATTGACGTTACCCATCCGAGCTTCAGGCCGTCTGAAAACCTTGCAGACGGAAGCGTGTTGTTGTCTTTGAAGGATAGCCGTGTCTATTAAATTCTCGACTTTACACCTCGATAAAATATCTTCCGCTTCTGACCAGCGCGGTACATGAAACGCCCACGCCGATTCAGGCGCGAGGCCGTGCAGCTGGCGCGCGAAGGCGCGCGACCTGATGGCCTCGGCGCAAAACCGGCTCGGCAAACCGCCGCCTTTCTGCCGCCCACGCTGCAACGCTTGACCCGCCGCAGCGACAAACCCGGCAAAGGCGCGCGCGCCCTCGTGCTCACGCCCACGCGCGAATTGGCCGCCCAAGTGGAAAAAAACGCGCTCACCTACGCCAAAAACATGAAATGGTTCCGCACCGTCAGCATCGTCGGCGGCGCATCGTTCGGCTACCAAACCCGAGCATTGAGCAAACTGGTTGATCTGATTGTGGCCACGCCCGGCCGCCTGATGGACTTGATGAAAAGCGGCAGTCGATTTCGAGCGCCTCGAAGTGCTGATTCTCGACGAAGCAGACCGTATGCTTGACATGGGCTTCATCGACGACATCAAACCATCGTCGCCGCCACCCCAAAAAGACCGCCAAACCCCGTTGTTCTTCCGCCACATGGGACGGCGAAGTCGGCAAAACCTCGCCCGCAGCCCGACCCAAAATCCCGAAATCGTCGAAATCGAACGCGTTGACGAGCAGGGCAAAATCGAAGAGCAGCTTTGTACTGCGACGACATGCGCCACAAAAACCGCCTGCTCGACCATATTTTGCGCGATGCCAACATCGACCAATGCGTGATTTTCACTTCCACCAAAAGCCATGACCGAAGTCATCGCCGACGATTTGTGGCGAAAAAGGTTCTCGCCGCCAACCGCCTGCACGGCGACATGCCGCAGGGCTGGCGCAACCGCACGCTGATGGACTTGCGCAAAGGCCGCTGCAACCTCGTTGCCACCGACGTCGCCGCACGCGGCATCGACGTGCCCACCATCACCCACGTTATCAACTACGACCCTGCCCAAACAGGCCGAAGACTACGTGCACCGCATCGGCCGCACCGGCCGCGCAGGCCGCACCGGCATCGCCATCACGTTTGCCGAAGTCAACGAATATGTGAAAGTGCACAAAATCGAAAATACATCGGCTGCAAACTGCCTGAGCCTGACCATCGAAGGCATGGAGCTGACCCGTAAACGCAAAGCCGCAGCGGCAAGCTCCAAATCACGCGGCGGCTGGGGCGGCAAAGCGCGGCTTCGACAAAGACAAAATTCGGCCGCCGCGAGGGCGGGTTTAAAAAGAAGGCGGTTTCAAAAACGCGACGGTTTCAAAGGCAAAACCGTCTGCCGCCAAACGCGGTTAAATTTAGTTGTTGATAGCAAAGGCCGTCTGAAAAGATGTTCAGACGGCCTTTTAGCTTGAAAAATTAAGCAGCGTAGATTGGGTCGAGACCCAACAAAACTGTGAAATTCATTGATATTGTCGGGTTTTCAAACCTAAGCTACATTTCTTATTCATTGATACATCAAAAGGCCGTCCGAAAAACCGGATAACCCGTTTTCAGACGGCCTTTGTCATATCAAAATATGTTTCAGACGGCCTCAACGGGCTCAAGTCGCGCATATCCTTCCAGCCTTTGTTGGTCTGCACCAGCGTTATGCTGCGGTTGCCGGGTTCCAGCAGGCTCTCCCAATCCTGCCGCCCGCCTTAATCAGTTTAAACGCCCATTTTTCCGCGTCCAATTCGGCCTGATAAGACACTTTGATACGGGTGAAACCGTTGTCGGGCGTCGGCGTGGTGAACCAGTTGATTTTGCTGATTTTCTGTTTGCCGACGCAGAACAGCGGGCCGCGCGGCGTGCCGCGTGCCCGTGCCGCGCCTTTTTCGGTCGAGCCGAAAAACGGCGGGGGCGTTTTTGTCTGCATCCCTGTCTGCTTTCACTTTTTATAGAAACCTTCTTTTACCAAGATTTTCGGTTTGTTTTTCCGCTGTCTCGTTAATACGCTGACCGGCCAAATCGCGTTTGGCAAATTCGAGTACCGGTTCACCTATCGTGACATGACGGAAAGCGGCTTTGGCCGTCGGGCGTCTGCACGTCGAGCACCAGCGGCAGGCAGACATGGCGTCCGCCGCCCGACTCTTCCAGCGCTTTTTGAGTTCGCTTCGCCCTGTCTCGTTGCTGCTGCTACAGGCGGCAAAGCAGCAGGGCGGCGGGTAGAAATATGGTTTTCATATTTTTCTCCAAATACGGTTTGCGGAAAACGCGCGCAAGCATATAGAGGATCGGAGCAATAAGCAACCGCGGGCTTTGCTACAATCGTTTCTTTTCAATACGGAGAACAAGCATGACGGTTTTGATCACGGCATCCCCCAACTGCGACACGGTGAAAAAAGCGCGGACATGGCTGGAAACGCACGGCGTGGCTTTTTGCATTTGCCGATTTTAAAAACAGAGACCCCTCCTTTTCTATTTTTCTATTTTTGGGGGAAATTGGATATCGATGTGAATTGAACTTACGCCACGAAAATCCAAAACCTATGTCCAGCGATCGGCTGCTGTGGGTCAGATAGCTGAGGGCGATGCCGTCCACGCCGGTTTGCGCTACGCGCTTCAGGCGGTCGAAGCCGATGCCGCCCGATGCTTCGCAATAGATGGTGTGGGTGTGGGTGGTTTGCGTGTGGCAGCGGTTTGCCGCTTTCTTTCAGGGTTTCATCGTCCATGTTGTCCAGCAAAATCCGTTCCGCGCCCGCCGCGATGGGCTTCGTCCAGTTGTGCCAGCGTGTCCACTTCGATTTCCACGCAGGTCAACGGTCCGACCGCCTGTTTTGCCTGCCGCACGGCTTTGGGCGATGCTGCCGCAATAGGCGAGGTGGTTGTCTTTGATGAGTACGGCGTCGTCCAAAGCCCATGCGGTGGTTTACGCCGCCGCCCGCCCTGACGGCGTATTTTTTTGCAGGACGCGCAGCAGGGGATGGTTTTGCGGCTGCACACGATGTCTGTACCGTATTCGGCGACTTCGGCAACGGCAAGTGCGGTGGCGGTGGCGATGCCGCTCAGGTGGGTGAGGTAGTTGAGTGCGGTGCGTTCGGCGGCGAGCAGTGCGCGGGCGTTGCCTTCGACGGCGGCCAGCGTCTGACCTGCGCGGACGGCTTGCCCGTCGTGGATTTTCGGCTTGAAGCGGACGGACGGATTCATCGTCTGAAAGGCGAGGCGCGCCAAGTCCATGCCGGCGATGACGCCGTCTTCGCGGCTGACGAGGAAGAGTTTGGCGGTTTTGTCGGGCGCGATGACGGCGGCGGACGTAATGTCGCCGCGCCTGCCCAAAGTCTTCGCTCAGGGCTTGCTCCACCATGGGGCGCAGCAGGGTGTCGGGCAGGGGAAGAGGGTGTTTTTCAGCGGCATGGGGATTTTCCTTTGTTGAAAAAGAAGGCGGCAGCAGGCGGCAGTTCCTGAGGCCGTCTGGAAGCGGGCTAACGGCTGCCCAGCGGCAGTCCGATGTCCGAAATCAGCCTGTCGGGCAGGACGTCGTCGCGGAAGCGGTACAGCTGCGCGGGGCGGCCTTTGCCGCCCGATACGCCGGTATCCGACGGCTCGATGAGGTTTTGCTGCTGAATCTGGCGGCGGAAGTTTTGCTTGTGCAGCAGGCAGCCGCTGATGGCTTCGACGCTGCTTTTGCAGTTGCAGCAGCGTGAATTCGGGCGGCATCAGTTCGAAAATCACGGGGCGGTATTTGATTTTGGCGCGCAGGCGGGACAGGGCAGTTGCCAGCACGCGGCGGTGGTCATGACGCATGGGCTGCCCCGTGGGCGCGAAGTCGAAGTTTGCCTGCGGCTCGGCGGCTTCCGCTATCAGGCCGCTTTCATACAGCATTTCATAGCGTTGCAAAAACGTATTCTTCCGACCAGTTTTCTGGTTCGACCCCCAGCACAAAATGAATGCGCTTGAGCCGCTTTTTGGCGCACTTCCTCCGTGTCCGCCGAGTTTGCCCAAATGCGCAGGCGGCTGACGAGGGCGTCGCGCTGCCCGCCGTCGGTGCGCAAATCTTCCCACGGGAAATAGCCGTAGCAGTCTTGCCATTTCGCATCCGGGTGCAGGATGCTGTCGGCGGCCTCGCGCACCAGCCCCAAATAGCTGACGTACTAAGACCGGCAGGCCTTGCCCGTTTGTGACGGCGCGTATCCACAAAGGTGTAAAGCTGTTCCACATAGCCCATGGGCTGCGAAGTCTGTTTGGCGACCCACAGTTTCACGCCCGCCTGCAGGGGAGTTGCGCAGGGGGAGAGCGGGCCGTTGGGCAGGGAGCGTCGCCCCTGGGCGACGGTCAATACCCGCAGGCCGCCATCGGTAACGGCAATCAATACAGGGAACCAGCTCGACGATGCTTTCCGGCGGGGCTTCGGCTTCGGGGTAGGGCGTCCATGCTCGGCTTTCTGCGGGTGGAAAGGTTTTATTGTAAACCAAAGCGGTTTGTCGGAACGAAGCGGGTCGGTTTTGCGGTATCGCAAACCCGTTTTCAGACGACCTTGCATATTATACTCAAAATTGAGCATAATATAAAACAGTTTGAAAAAAACAGACGGTAAACCTTCATGTCGTCTGAAAACCAGCTGCAAGGAAACATCATGCAAACCGCCGCCCGCCGCTCGTTCGACTACGATATGCCCTCATCCAAACGCCGACTTCCGCCTGCCAAATCCGTCAGGCGTGGGCGAAGGTTGCCGATACGCCCGACCGCGAGACGGCAGGTCGTCTGAAAAGACGAAATCAAGGCTTTGCTGAAGGAGAAAAACGCGGTTTTGGTGGCGCATTATTATGTTGATCCGCTGATTCAGGATTTGGCTTTGGAAACGGGCGGATGCGTGGGCGATTCGCTGGAAATGGCGCGCTTCGGTGCGGAACATGAAGCCGGTACATTGGTGGTGGCGGGCGTGCGCTTCATGGGCGAGAGCGCGAAAAATCCTCTGCCCTGAAAAAAACGGTGCTGATGCCTGATTTGGAAGCGGAATGTTCTTTGGATTTGGGTTGTCCGGAAGAAGCGTTTTTCGGCGTTTTTGCGACCAACACCCCCGACCGTACGGTGGTAGTGTACGCCAACACTTCCGCCGCCGTGAAAGCGCGTGCCGATTGGGTGGTAACGTCTTCGGTGGCGTTGGAAATCGTGTCGTATCTGAAATCGCGCGGCGAGAAACTGATTTGGGGACCCGACCGCCACCTCGGCGACTACATCCGCCGCGAAACGGACGCGGATATGCTGTTGTGGCAGGGTTCGTGCATCGTCCATAACGAATTCAAAGGGGCAAGAACTGGCGGCGTTGAAGGTGGAACATCCCGACGCGGTGGTGCTGGTTCATCCCGAATCGCCGCAAAGCGTCATCGAACTGGGCGACGTGGTCGGCTCGACCAGCAAACTGCTGAAAGCCGCCGTATCGCGCCCTGAAAAGAAATTCATCGTGGCAACCGATTTAGGCATCCTGCACGAAATGCAAAAGCAGGCGCCCGACAAAGAATTTATCGCCGCACCGACGGCGGGCAACGGCGGAAGCTGCAAAAGCTGCGCGTTCTGCCCGTGGATGGCGATGAATTCGCTGGGCGGCATCAAATACGCCCTGACAAGCGGACACAACGAAATCCTGTTGGACAGAAAGCTGGGCGAAGCCGCCAAACTGCCTTTGCAGCGTATGCTCGACTTCGCGGCAGGACTCAAACGCGGGGATGTGTTCAACGGTATGGGACCCGCCTGATTTGCCGTCAATATTGCCGTTTCAGACGACCTCTCAAACAAGGACAACACCATGCAAACCGATTGCGACGTATTGATTGCCGGAAACGGGCTGGCGGCACTGACGCTCGCCCTGTCGCTGCCTGAATCGTTCCGCATCGTCATTTTGTGCAAGAACCGGCTGGACGACACCGCCAGCCGTCATGCGCAAGGCGGGATTGCGGCGGCATGGTCGGGAGAGGACGACATCGAAAAACACGTTGCCGATACCTTAGAAGCGGGCGCGGGTTTGTGCGACGAAGCCGCCGTCCGCGCCATCCCGTCGCAGGGCAAACCGGCAATCGAGATGGCTGCTGGCGCAGGGCGTGGCGTTCGACCGGAATCATAACGACCTGCACCTGACGCGCGAAGGCGGGCATACCCTGCCGCCGAATCGCCCACGTCGCCGACTACACGGGCGAAGCCGTCATCGCAGAGCCTGATTGCCCAAATACGCCGCCGCCCGAACATCCGCGTTTACGAGCGGCAGATGGCGTTGGATATCCAAACCGAATCAGGCGCGGCGTGCGGACTGACTGTCCTCGACCGCCAAACGCAAGAAACCTACCGCATCCGCGCCCGCCATACCGTACTTCGCAGGCGGCGGCCTGGGACAGATTTACGCCGCCACCACCACGCCGCCCGAATGCACGGGCGACGCCATCGCCATGGCGATACGCGCAGGCTGCGCAGTCGAAAACCCTCGAATTTATCCAATTCCACCCCACAGGCTTGGCAAGGTCGTCTGAAAACGGCCGCACCTTCCTGATTTCCGAAGCCGTGCGCGGCGAAGGCGGCATTCTGACCAACCAATCGGGCGAACGGTTTATGCCGCATTACGACCGCCGCGCCGAACTCGCGCCGCGCGACATCGTTGCCCGCGCCATCGCCGCCGAAATCGCCAAACAAACGCAAGACTTCGTCTCGCTCGACATCAGCCGCCAACCCGCAGAGTTCGTCCGTCAGCATTTCCCGTCCATCCATCGGCACTGCCTGTCCCAATGCGGTTTGGACATCACGCGCCAAGCCATCCCCGTTCGCCCCGTGCAACACTACACCTGCGGCGGCATCCAGACCGACCCCTGCGGCAGAACTTCCCTGCCGCAGCTCTACGCCTTAGGCGAAACCGCCTGCACAGGGCTGCACGGAGCCAACCGCCTCGCCAGCAACTCCCTGCTCGAATGCGTCGTTACCGCCAGGCTTGCCGCCCAAACCATCGCAGACGGACAAGCGTTCCAAACCGCACCGCCCCAAAGGTCGTCTGAAAACCCCTCCGCCGAAGCAGGCATCTTTTTCAGACGACCTCCAAAACACATTCAGCCGCCCCGTCCTGCAAGCGTTCAACCAACGCTATCTCGGCATCCTCCGCAACGATACCGGCCTGCGCCGCGCCATCGCCCAACTGCGGCTTTTGAAGCAAAACCAAGCCGAGCCGCACACCGCGTCCGAATACGAAAAACCGCAACCTGCTCGAATGCAGCCTCGCCGTCGCCCAAGCCGCATACGCAAGGCGGCAAAACATCGGCGCGCATTTCAATACCGATTTGGCGGCATGTTTCAACTGAGCAGGAGCGGAAAGCGGGCTGACAGTTTTTCCTAATCGGGAAGAAGAAGCCGTCTGAAACCTTGTCTTCAGACGGCCTTTCATTAATATTGTCGGGTTTTTCAACCCAGCCATTTCTTATTCATTGATAGCAAAAGGCCGTCTGAAAACCGGATAACCCGTTTTCAGGACGGCCTTTTGTCATCAAAATGTTTCAGACGGCCTAACGGCTCAAGTCGCGCATATCCTTCCAGCCTTTGCTGGTCTGCACCAGCGTTATGCTGCGGTTGCCGGGTTCCAGCAGGCTCTCCCAACCTCTGCCGCCCGCTCTTAAATCAGCTTGTCCGCCCATTTTTCCGCGTCCACTCTGGCCTGATAGGACACCTCGGACGACAGTGAAACCGTTGTCGGCGTCGGTGTGGTGAACCAGTTGATTTTGCCGATTTTCTCGTTTGCCGACGCAGAATCAGCGGCCCGCGCGTGGCGTACCGCGTGCCCTGATCCGCGCCTTTTTCGGTCAGTCGAAAAAGCGGCGGGGGCGTTTTTGTCTTCGCCGCCCTGCGCTTTCACTTTGCGGTAGAAGCCTTCTTTGGCCAGGATTTCAACCTGTTTGGCCGCCGTTTCGTTGATGCGTTTGCCCGATACATCGCGCACGGCGTATTGCGCAGCGGCTCGCCCACCGTCACATTGCGGAAGGCCGGCTGGCCGTCGGGCGTCTGCACGTCGAGCACCAGCGGTAGGCAGAACATGGCGTCCGCCGCCCGACTCTTCCAGCGCTTTTTAAAATTCGCTTCGCCCGTCTGTTGCCGCTGCCGCAGGCGGCAAGCAGCAGCAGGGCGGCAGCGGGCAGGAATACGGTCATGTTTCCTCCAAGGCAATATGTTTACGGAAAACGCCGCAAGCATATAGAGAATCCGCCGCGAGGGCAACCGCCGCGCGGCTTTGCTCAATCGCGGCTTTTTGCGAAATAAGGAATCGGTACATGACGGTTTTATACGGCATCCCCAACTGCAGGCACGGTGAAAAAGTGCGCCTCTGGTTGCAGGAACACGGCATCGCTTTACGAATTTTCCGACTTTAAAAAACGAGGCCGTCTGAAAACCAAAATCCAAGCCTGGCTGGCCGACATTCCTTTATCCGTGTTGCTCAACCGGCGCGGCACAACCTGGCGCAGACTGACGCCCGAACAGCAGGCTGCCGCCGACAATCCCGCGGCTGCCGTCGCCCTGATGGCCGCCGAACCGAGCCTGATCAAACGCCCCGTACTCGAACACGGCGGCGCCTTCCACTGCGGCTTTCAGACGGCCTTGTACGAAGAACTCTTCGCCCTTGCTCCTTTCAGACGGCCGCAACCCGCCGTCTGCCGGATAGGCCGTCTGAAATGCCCAAGCTCCACCAAATCATCGAAAGCCACTGGCAGTGGCCGCGCCTGCCGCTCACCCTGCTGCTGTGGCCGCTTGCTCGCCTGTTTCAGACGGCCTCTGCCCTGCGCCGTTATCTGTACCGCACAGGCCGTCTGAAAAGCGAAAAACTGCCCGTGCCCGTAATCGTCGTCGGCAACATCCACGCGGGCGGCACGGGCAAAACGCCCTGTTACCGCCGCGCTGGTCAAAGGCTTGCAGGCGCAGGGGCTGAAAGTGGGCATCGTCAGCCGCGGCTGCGGGCGGCAGGGCGGCGGCGTTCAGCGTTTTACCCGCGCAGCACCGCCGCCGAGGCGGGCGACGAGCCTTTGATGCTCTACCGGCAAACCGCCGCGCCCGCCGCCGTCGGCAGCCGCCGCGCCGATGCCGCCCGCGCCCCTGTTGGCGGCGCATCCCGGTTGGATGCCGTTGTCGCCGACGACGGTTTGCAGCGTACGCACTGGCGCGCGACATCAGAAATCTGCCGTCTTCCCGCCGCCGATTTGGCGCGGCGCAATTTGATTTTGTATGCTCAACGGCGGCCTGCGCGCGAGCCGATCTCCCGTCTGGCGCAGGCCCGATTACGTCGTCATCAGCGGCAGCACGGACGACACCGACGCCGCGCCGCTGCGCCTGCCGCCGGAAAAAGTGTTTTTCAACCGTACAGACAGGCGCAATCTACCGCCTCGCCGACCCCGGCAGAAACCTTCGATACAGGCCGTCTGAAAGACGGGCAAAACCGCCGCCCTGGCCGCCATTGCCAAGCCCGAACGCTTTTTCCGCAGCCTGAGCGCGCTGGGTATCGTGCCCGACGAAAAGCCGTGTCCCTGCCCGACCATGCCGCCCTGTCCGCCGCCGATCTGCCCGCAGCCGATACGGTGTTCGTCATCGAAAAAGACGCGGCCAAACTTTCAGACGGCCCCATCCCCGAAAACGTTTGGGTGCTGCCCGTTTGTGCGATAATCCGCCCCTGATTTGGCGGCGCAGCTTGCAGGCCGTCTGAAAAACCCCGCAACCCGTTTGCGAACCGAACGAAAGGACAACACCGTGAAAAACCTGCTGGCCGCCGTGCTCTCCTGCGTCTGCGCCGCCGCCTTCGCCGCGCCGCCCACCGACGCCTCGCTGGAAAAACTGATGGAAGTGCAGCACATCGACGGGATGTGGAAAAACATGTCCGCCGCCATTCCCGACATGGCCAAGCAAATCATCGCCGACAGCGGCGAAATGAAGGCCGTGTTGGAGCGCGTACCCGAAAGCAAAAAGAGCGGTTTTGCCCAAATCACCGAAAAATTCCTGCGCGACACCGCCGCCGAAACTGCTTCACCCGCCTTTCAAGGCCGTCTGAAAATACGTTATGCAGGAAATGAAAGCCACCTACACGCAGGAAGAAGTGGACGCCATGACCGCCTTCTTCGGCACACCCGTCGGCCAGTCGATACTCGGCAAACAGGTCGGCTTCGCCAAAATCATGCCGCAGGTGATGAAAATGACGCAGGAAACCACCGCCCGCCACGCCCGCGCCTACATCAAAGAACTCGAGCGCTCTCCGCCCGCCCCGAAAAATAAGGAATCCGCCATGGAACAAAAAAATACGCTGACATCCTCGTTCTGCCCTGTTACCAAAGGCAGACTCGAATACCGCCGCGACAAACAGGGAGCGCAGGAGCCGCCAGGCCAAACTCGCCTTCCCGATTAAAGACGGCATCCCCTATATGCTCGAAAGCGAAGCGCGCGAACTGAGCGAAGAGGAGCTGGCCGCATGAACACCGAATTCACCGTTATCATCCCCGCCCGCCTCTCGTCCAGCCGCCTGCCGCGCAAAGCCTGGCCGACATCGGCGGCAAACCGATGGTCGTGCGCGTCGCCGAACAGGCAGGCAAAAGCGGCGCGGCGCGCATCGTCGTCGCCACCGACGCCGCCGAAATTCAGACGGCCTGCCAAGCGCACGGCATCGAAAGCCGTGCTCACCGCCGAAAGCCACGAAAGCGGCACCACCCGCCTGGCCGAAGCCGCACAAATCCTCGGCCTGCCGCCGCAAAACCGTCGTCGTCAACGTGCAGGGGCGACGAGCCGCTGATCGATCCCGAACTCATCCGCCAAAACCGCCGCCGCCCTTGCCGACGGCCGGGCACCGATGGCCACCGCCGCCCACGAAATCAACGATTTCGACGAATTCCTCAACCCCAACGTCGTCAAAGTCGTGCCCAACGCGCGGGGCAGGCACTCTATTTCAGCCGCGCCCCCATCGCCTACCCGCGCGACACCATGCGCGCCGGAGAACGCAAACTGCCGCAGCCCCTGCCGCTGCGCCACATCGGCATCTACGCCTACCGCGCCGGATTTTTGCGGGAATACGCCGCCATGCCGCCCTCGCCCTTGGAGCACACCGAATCGCTGGAACAACTGCGCGTTCTCTGGCACGGCCGCGCCATCGCCGTCGGCATCACTGCCCAAGCCCCGCCCCCGGCGTCGACACCCCAAGAAGACCTCGAACGCGTGCGGCAGATTTTTCAGACGGCCTGAACCGTGCAGGCAGATAAAAGGCCGTCTGAAAAGCAAGGCAGACGGTACGCCGGTTTTCAGAAACGTCATTTCCCGCACAGGCGGGGAACGGCCTCCCGCCAAACCGCGTCTTCAACCCAATCAAATGCTTAGTGAACCATGCTACTCTTTATCGACAACTACGACAGCTTCACCTACAACATCGTCCAATACTTCGGCGAACTCGGACAAGAAGTGCTGGTACGCAGCAACGACGGCATCACCCTTGAAGAAATCGCCGCCCCTCGCGCCGCAGTATCTCGTGATCGGCCCCGGCCCCTGCTCGCCCAAAGAAGCGGGCGTGTCGGTGGAGGCGATACGCTATTTCGCGGGCAGGCTGCCTGTTTTTGGGCGTGTGCCTCGGCCACCAGGCCATAGGCGAAGCCTTCGGCGGCCGCGTCGTGCGCGCCTAAGAGCTGATGCACGGCAAAGTCTCGCCCGTCTACCACAACAACGGCGGCGTCTTCGCCAATCTGCCCAACCCCGTTACCTGCGCGCTACCACAGCCTCGCCGTCGAACGCGCAAAGCTCTGCCCGACTGCCTCGAAATCTCCGCATGGACGCAGGACGGCGAAATCATGGGGCTGCGCCACAAAGAATACGCCGTCGAAGGCGTGCAGTTCCACCCGAAGCCCTGCTCACCGAACACGGCCACGACATGCTCGCCAACTTCCTGCGCGAATTTGCCGCCTTCCAAGCGCAACGCTAAACTTTTTCTCAGACGGCCTCAAACTACTTTGAGGCCGTTTGAAACTATTCCGTCCGCCCACTTTTGCCGAACCATGAACTACGCCCTCGACGCCCTCTGGTGGCGGGCTCGCCGACCCGCACGTCCGCGCCCTTGCCGCCGTCCTCACTGCCCCCGCCCCGTGGCACAGCGGCTGCAGCTGCCCGTGCGCACCCTGCTGGGTGGACACGGCTTCCGCTATCTTTTTGGCTTTGGACGACGACCCCGCGCCGCTTGTCGTCCGTCTCGCCGCCGACGCTCGCACCACGGCCGCCTCGGCCGCTACGCCGAAAGCCTGCTCGCCTTCTGGCTGGACACCGCCCCGCACAGCCGCCTGATCGCCCCGCAACCTCCGCCTTCAGACGGCCTGAACACGGCTGGCGAGCTTGATTTCATCGCCGAACTCGACGGCACACCTACCACATCGAACTGGCCTGCAAATACTACGGCGCGGCCGACGGCGGATACGACAGCTTCGTCGGCCTCAACCCGCAAGACAGCTCTTGCCGCCAAAGCCGCTAAGCTGCAACACCAGCTTGCCGCCGCGCAGGGCAGGGCAGGGCGGGCGGCACTGGCCGCAGCGGGCATCCACACTGCACCGCGCAGCGTCAGCATCCTGCGCGGCACCCTGCTCGCCCCCGCCTCCACCGTTTGGCAGAGCCCGCTCAGCCCGTTGAGCTGGCACGGCCTTTTTTCGACCAATGGCCGTCTGAAAAGCGGGTTTTCAGACGGCCTGCGCTACACCACGCCTGCCACGCCTGTCCTATCCTCGCCCGCACGGGTGCGCGAAGATGAAACGCAAGACTGGCGGCAAATCCGCCAAGAACCGCACGGCCTCTTCGCCGCCCCTCGAACGCCGCCCGACGGCTTCTGGCACGAAACCGTGCGGATAATGAAACGCGGCTGAACGCAGCCGTAGCTGGGGCGTATGAGCATTCAACTTTTGAAGCGGATGGCATAAAACGGCAGATGCAGGCGAAAAATGCGAGCCTATGCCGCCCATAGGCGAGTATTTTCAACGCGGCGAGATGCCGTTTTAAGACGGAAAAAGCCGCCAAAATGTTGATTGTCAACACGCCCTAAGGCAGGCGTTGCCGCACCAACAGTATTTTCTGACCCACCCCGAACGGTTTGAATGCATCACGAAAACCCTCGAATTTACCGCGGCGGCCTGCTGATGTTGTGGCCGACGCCAGAAGTTCGGCAATCCAGCGGCATTTCCCTGAGTTCAAATCCGCCTGAACGCGCAGCAGGCAGACCGTCTGAAACCTCTTTATCGGCGCTTTTTGTGCCGTCGTAACGCAGGCCGTCGGCAAACCAAAGAGGCCGTCTGAAAAGCAGCAAAATGCTTTTCAGACGGTCTGATTTTTCAGACAGCTCTACGGGAAAGGCCGTCTGAAATCGGTTTTACTCCGCCGAATATTCGATGCTGCCGTCTGTGCGTTGGACGATGATGCCGATGCAGCCTGCGGGACGGCAGATAAAGACGAAGCGGTAGGCGTCGTCTGTGAAAGTCTTCCAACCACGGGTATTCGTCCAGCCAGCTTTGCGGAGCTTGGCGGGACGGGCAGGTGTAGACGTCGAGGGATGATGTTTTGTTCGGTCAGCGTTTCCAGCAGGAAGGAGACGGTGGCGGTGAGATGCGAGGGTACCGCCGTCGAGGAAGATGTCCAATGTTTCCTGCTGCGGGTGGTGGCGGGCGCCGAGGATTTTGCGGTCGTGCAAATCGGGGAGAAGCTGTTCATTGTTCGCTCCGCTGGAACTTTGCTTTCAGACGGCCTTTTTGCCGTGGCGGCTTTTTGCGTTTTTCGCGGGGCGGAAACCGGATGGCGTTCGGCGGAGCCAGGTGAAGGCTTCGGCGGCGGCCTGCTGTTCAGCGGCGCGGCGGCTGGATGCTTCGGCGGTGGAGATGAAGCCGAGTTCGCTCAGTCGCAGGAAACGGTAAAACGGGCGTCGCTGCCGCGCCTTCCTGATGTTCGATGCGGTATTTGGGCGGGGGCGAGCGGTAGTGCCCTGCAGGCCTGCAAACGGGTTTTAGCGTCTTTGGCTTCGGTTTCGCCGCAGTCGGCGGATCGGACGCGCTCGGCAAACAAGCGGCGGACGACGGCTCGGCGGCGGCAAAATCTGCGTCGAAGCTGACGGCGGCAAACAGGCTTCGAGGGCGTCGGCGAGGATGGGAAGCCGTCTGAAACCGCCGCTTTTGAGTTCGCCGCGCGCTCAGAAGCAGGCCGTCGCCCGGGCCGATGGTGGCGGCGGTTTCGGCCAGCGTGTCTTGGTTGACGAGGTTGGCTCTGAGGCGGGAGAGGCGGCCTTCGGGCAGGTCGGGATAGGCGTCGAACAACATTTTGGCGACGGTGTAGTTGAGGATGGAGTCGCCGACAAACTCGAAGCGCTCGTTGTGGGCCGACAGAGTGGCTGCGGTGGGTGAGGCGCGCAAGAGCAGGGCGGGATCGGCGGAAGCGGTGGCCGATTTTGTCTTCGATGCGGCGCAGGGCGGCGGCGTGGAGGGTTTTGTCTCATGGTATTTGGAGCGGTTTTAACCGGGTTTGGAACTATGACTTTTCAGACGGCGCTTTTGCGGGTGAAAAGGCCGTCTGAAAAGCGTGTCGGAAAAAGGCGGCATTGTAGCGGATTAGTCTGCCGTGGTCTTGCGCGCTCTACTGTATAATCGCGCCTTTTTCACAAGGGCGGGGCGAGGGTATGGAACGGATTTGGCAGGCGGGGCGGTTTGAATTGGATGGCCGCGCCGAAAATCATGGGTATTGTGAACGTGACGCCTGATTCGCTTTTCCGACGGCGGCACTTATGCGGCGGACGTGAAAAAACACGCTCGCGCACGCGGAAAAGCTGCTGCGCGGCGGCGCGGACATTTTTGGACGTGGGCGGCGAATCGACGCGGCCGGGCGCGGATTTCGTGCCGGTGGAAGAGGAATGGCGGCGGCTGTCGGCGGTGTTGCCCGAGCCTGGTGAATGGAATGTGCCCGCTCAGCGTGGACACGCGGCGCACGGAGATATGCGGCTGCTGCTGGATGCGGGCTGGGCGGACGTGATTAATGATGTGCAGGCGCTGGAAGACGCGGGCGCAGCGGCGCTTTTGGCGCGGCATCCGACGGTCGGCGTCTGCCTGATGCACATGAAGGGTTTGCCGCAGACGATGCAGGACAATCCCGCCTACGGCGATGTGGTGGCGGAAGTGGCGGCCTATCTGAACGAACGCGTGGCGGCCTGCGAAGCGGCGGGCATTGCGCGGCGGCGGCTGGTGCTCGATCCGGGTTTCGGTTTCGGCAAAACGCTGGAACACAATACCGCGCTGATGCGCGGCCTGCGGTTGCTGGCGCAGGAATGCGGCCTGCCGCTTTTGATCGGCGTGTCGCGCAAACGCATGATAGGCGCGCTGACGGGTGAAGAGAGACCGTCTGAACGGGCGGCGGGCAGCGTGGCGGCGGCGCTGCGCGGCGCTGTCGCGCGGCGCAAACATCCTGCGCGTGCACGATGTGAAGAGAACCGCCGACGCGCTGAAAGTGTGGGCGGCGCTGGGTGGGGATTTGGCTTGACGGGATATGAGGGCCGTCTGAAAAGCCTTTCAGACGGCCTCCGATGCGCAAAGACCAAGAAAGCGTGGTGCATGGCTCAATATGGCGGTTTATTACGCGATTAACTGCTGTTTTTCAAAATTATTTTTCCGTTTTCATTCTATATTTTCATTCTATAAAAAGGAGCAGAATCATGGCTAAAAATATTTCGGCACCGACGGCGTGCGCGGCGAGGTGGGCAAATTTCCCTGATTACCCCGATTTCGTGTTGAAACTGGCTGTGCCGCCGGGCGCGTGCTGGTAAACACGTACGGCGAGCAGGCCGACGGTGATTATCGGCAAGGACACGCGCATTTTCCGGTTATATGCTGGAAGCGGCGTTGGTGGCGGGCTTTACCTCGGCAGGCGTCAACGTTATCCAAACCGGCCGCTGCCCACGCCCGGCATCGCCTATCTGACGCAGCGCGCTGCGGCGGCGGCGGGCGTGATGATTTCCGCCTCGCACGAGCGGCTATGCCGACAACGGCATGCAAGTGCTGAAGGCGGCGTGAAGCTGTCCGACAAAATCGAGCCGGAAATCGAGGCCGAGTGGACAAAACGGCGCAAACGTGAGCATTCCGACCGCCTCGGCCGCGCCTGCCGCATCATCAGCGGTGCCGACGACCGCTAGCATCGAGTTCGCAATCCACCTTCCCCAACCATTTCGACCTGCGCGCGCGCCTGAAACTGGTGGTAGACGGTGCCAACGGCGCGGGCTACGCGTCGCGCCGAAAGTGTTCCACAGCTGGGCGCGGAAGTGGTAAGCATCGCCGACAGAACCCAACGGCTACACATCAACGAGCGCTGCAGCGCTGACTATGCGACCTGCGGGCCGCCGTTTTGCAGAACGAAGCCGACCGGCATCGCCCTCGACGGCGACGGCGACCGCTCGCTGATGGCGACGAAAAACGGCCGCGTCTACGACGGCGACAACTCATCTACGTGATCGCCAAAGCCCGCGCGCGCAGGAAGGGCTGCCGTTGAGCAAACGGCTGGTCGCGGTCACGGTCATGACCAATATGGCGATGGGCCTGGTGCGGGACATCCCCTTCGCGCGCCAAAGTCGGCGACCGCCTGCATGCTCGAACAATTGCACGAGCGCGGCTGGCTGGTGGGCGGCGAGGGCTTCCGACCAGTGCTGTGCATGGACAAACACAACACGAGCGACGGCATCATCTCGCCTGCAAGTGTTCGCCGCCCTGCAAATTCTGGGGCAGGACTTGGAAACGGCGGTGGACTGGAAAGCCTTTCCGCAAACCATGCGATCAACGTGCGCATCGAAAAAGGGCGCGACTGGCAGGGGCGCGTCGGCCGCCGTGCTGGCCGAAGTGGAGCAGAAGTGCTTGCGGGCGAAGGCCGCGATGGTGCTGCGCGCATCGGGCACCGAGCCGGTAGTGCGCGTGATGGTCGAAAGCGCACGCCGCGCCGACGCCATGCCAAAACAGGGCGCGGAGAAAATCGCCGACGCCATCCGCCAAGCGGCGGATAAGGCCGTTCCCGCCTGCGCGGAATGACGTTTCGAAACAGGCCGTCTGAACCGCGCGCGCCTGTGCGGCGCAGACGGTTTTTCTGCGCGGATTTGCTGCTGCGCCCGCAGAAGGCTAAACGGTGTAAAAACGGCGCGCCGCGCAGCGTGATACGGTATAATCCGCCGCTGCTTTTCAGACGGCCTGATGCCGCGCGGCATCAGGTTTCGGTTTTCGACAACGCCCGACAGGAAACAGGATTTATGGCTGCCTTTTAGAAAGTTTCTTCCTCCAATACGGATACGCAGCCGTGTTCTCGGTGCTCATCGCCTGCGGCTTTCGGCGTGCCCATCCCGAAGACATCACCCTCGTTACCGGCGGCATCATCTCCGGCCTCGGCTACACCGACGGTGCATCATGAGCGGCCCGTGGGCATGGCGGGCGTCTTGGCGGGCGACGGGCTGGTGTTTGCCGCCGGACGCATCTGGGGCGACAACATCCTCAAATTCAAACCCATCGCCCGCGTCGCGACGCCCAAACGCTACGCGCAGGTGGAAGAAAAATTTGAAAATACGGCAACTGCGTCTCTTCGTCGCCCGCTTTCCTGCCCGGCCTGCGCACGCCCATCTATATGACATGCATCAGCGGCAAAAGTGTCCGTTTTGCGTTTTTATCGTTATGGACGGCCTCGCTGCCCCTGATTTCCGTGCCCATCTGGGTCTATCTCGGCGACTACGGCGCCACCAACCGCGAATGGCTGATGAAAAACCGTCCTCGCTGCAACACGGTCTGTCTGCCGCCATCGGCATCGGCGCGGCCGTTATCGGCTGGTTTTGGTGGAAAAACGCACCGCATTCGCTTTTACCGCGAAAAACTGGCCGAATCCCGCGCCAAACGCAAAGCCGCCAAGGCGGAGAAAAAGCGGCGAAACAAAACGCCGACAAAAATAACCGGAAAGGCTTTCAGACGGCCGTCTGAAAGCCTTTTCACCACAGCTGAATTTCCGTATTTTTCGGTTAAAATACGTTGCCATGAACCAGCCAAAAACAACCTTTTCTGATCGGCCTGCCGGGCGCGAGCAAAACCACCCTCGGCCGCCGCCTCACCCAACGCCCTCGACCATCCGTTTTGACGACAGCGACCATCATCTGCGAGCGCACCGGCGTCTCCATCCCCACCATCTTCCAGAAATGGAGCGAAGCGGGCTTCCGCGCCCGCGAAGCCGCCGTTATCGACAACTGACCTCACTCGACGGCATCGTGCTGGCGCACGGCGGCGGCGCGGCCATGCGCGAAGAAACCGTCGCCCGCCTGCTGAGCGCGGCACCGTTGTCTACCCGCACGCCGCGCCCGAAATCCTGCTCGAGCGCACCCGCTGCGACAAAAACCGCCCCTGCTGCGTGGCCGACCCGCTGGCCAAACTGCGCGCCCTCTACGACGCGCGCGCGACGCCGTCTACCGTGCCGCCGCCCACCTTGTCGTCGAAGCCGACCAGCACGACGGCCGCAAAACCGTCGCCCGCATCGCAACTGCTCCAACAGGAATAAACCATACGCACCCTCACCGTCGCCGCCCCTCCACAGCTACCCCATCTTTATCGGCGAAAACCTGCTGTCCGGCCTCGCGCCGCACCTTGCCCCCTACGTCGGCAAAAAAGCCGCCGTCATCACCAACACCACCGTCGCCCCTCTACCTCAAACACGTTCAGACGGCCTTAGACAGCCTCGGCGTCGAACATTTCCCCGTCATCACTGCCCGACGGCGAAGCCTACAAAACCTTCGACTCCTCAACCTGATCTACGACGAACTCCTGCGCCGGCACGCCGGAACGCGGCACCACCCTTATCGCCCTCGGCGGCGGCGTTATCGGCGACACCGCAGGCTGCTGCCGCCACCTACCAGCGCGGCGCCTTCGTCCAAATCCCCACCACCCTCCTAAGCCAGGTCGGCTCACTCCGTCGGCGGCAAAACCGCCGTCAACCACCCGTTGGGCAAAAACACGATCGGCGCGTTCTACCAGCCGCAGAGGCTGTCTTCGCCGACCTCACCGCCCTCGCCACCCTGCCGCCGCGCAGATTTTCCGCAGGCATGGCCGAAGTCATCAAATACGCCCTGTTGGGCGATGCGGATTTTCTCGACTGGCTGGAAAACAACATCGACGCCGTGATGGCACAGCAGCCCGCAGCCCCTCGCCCACACCGTTTTACCACTGCTGTAAAATGAAAGCCGACATCGTCGCCGCCGACGAAACCGAACGCGGCATCCGTGCCCATCTCAACCTCGGCCACACCTTCGGCCACGCCGTCGAAGCCGAAATGGGCTATGGCAACTGGCTGCACGGCGAAGCCGTCGCCGCCCGGCATGGTGCTCGCCTGCCGCCTGTCCGAACAGACCAGGCCGTCTGAAAGCCGCTGACACCGAACGCGCCGCCGCCCTTATCCGCCGCGCCCGCCTCGCCCGACGCGCCGCCGAAATTCCCCTTTGAAAAATGGCTGGCACACGCGCCACGACAAAAGTCAGCAGCGGCGTCATGCGCTTCGTCGGCCTCGAACGCCTCGGCCAAGCCGAAATCACCGCCGTCGAAGACACGGAAATCCTCCGCCGTACCCTCGAGCCCTATCTGTAAACCCCTTTCAGACGGCCTGTTGTAGGATGTGTTGCGCAGCAACGCACGCGGTTTTGGTTTGCTGCAAACCATGTTGGCAAACGGTTCGATCATCCGAAATATAGTGAGCCAAATATCTGCAGCGTTGCTGCGCCTTGCCGTATTACCCATACTGTCTGCGGCTTTGCTGCCTTGTATCTATTTTGGCTCACTATATAAGGCCGTCTGAGAAAACAGACAAACCGCTTTTCAGACGGCGAAAAGATTACCCGACCCGCATCCCGAACAAAGTAACCCCCGAAAACCATGGACCCGCCGGACCTGAAAACCCGTTACCGCAACCTGTTCCCCGACGATACGGGCTGCACCGCCGCCGACATCCGCGCGATCGAAAGCGGCTATCCCTGCGCCTGCCGACGACTTTGCCGACATCGCCGCCTTTTTGCAGCGGCGGCAGCGTAGGCGCGACGCGGCGTTTTTCTCTTTACGGCCGACTGCCAACCCGATATCGTCGGCGAAACCCTCCGCCTGCGCCGCAGCAGCAGCCTGCCACAGCACTATATTTTCCTCGCCGAATCCGCCGAAGCGCCGTTTTCCTCGATCGCGCACATCCGAAGTGTCGTGGATACTGTCCGTCGGGTTTGATACCTTTATCCGCGATCGCCGCCGCCGTCGCCGATTTGGAAAGCTGGCCGGACTTCGCCGCGTTTTTCGCCTACTGCCTCGCCGAAGAAGAACAAAACGGCAGCTGATACCCTTTCCGGAAACGTCATCCCCGCGAAGTTTGAAGAACCAAAAACTACCGGCAACCATCAATCAGGCCGTCTGAAAACAGGCCGCCGTATCAGACGGCCTCCGCCGCAGAGTGCGTGCCGCAGCAAACACGCGGCGCAACGCGGCATTCTCCCCGCAGGATGTGTTGCGCAGCAACGCACGCGTTTTGGTTTGCTGCAACCATGCTGACAAACGGTTCAAGCATTCAAAATAAAAAGGCCGTCTGACAAGCGCAGCTTCAGCAAGTTAAAAACAGACCAACCGTTTTTCCGAAACATCATCCCCCAGCGGAAAGATGGGGCGGCCTCCCGCCCTTTGTTTAAAAAGGCCGTGCGAAACCGCCGCGGGAAAACCCATGCTGCCCCTTCCCAGGCCCCGCTTTTCGATGCCCGCCACATCGCCGTTGTCGGCGCCAGCCAGCGCAGCGGAAACCCTCGGCGGGCGCGTGTTCGCTCGCCCCTGCTGCACCGGCCGTTCGACGGTCGGCTCACGCCTGTCAACCTGCGGCGCAAAACCGTGGCAGGGCTGGCGGCTTATGCGGCAGTGGCGCAGATTGGCGAAACGCCCGACGCGGCCGTGGTTGCCGTCAACGCGCAGGGCGGGGCGGGCGCGGTGGCGGCCTGTGCGGCGGCGTGCGTGCCCGCGTGCTGGTGCTGACGGTCGACGGCGAGACGGCGGCGCAGACGAATACGCCAAACTGCTGAGCGGCGGGCGGCGAATGCGCCGACGCGGCTTTATTGTGCGCGAAGACGGTTTCAGCCGCCGCAAAACGGCCTGTATGCCGACGGCGGCGACGGCTTCCCCAGCGGGACGCGTGGCGCTGATCGGGACGGCAAAACGGCTACTGCCGCGACGTGTTCCACTGGCTTTGGCGGCCTGAACGTCGGCTTTTCCTTTACCGTCGGTTTAACGCCCGCCGCACCGCCCGACCCGTGGCTGAACCGTTTCGCGAAGACGCGGCAGCCATGTGCCGGTCGTCCAATACCTGCCCGGACAGAGTGCCGCGTTTTACAGCACGCTGCGGCTGGCGGCGCAGGACAAACAGGTCATTCTCCACGCCGCGCAAAGCCTGTCCGAACAGGAAACCGCGCTGCTGCACGCATTGTGCGGACGCTGGCGCACTGCCGACGCGCACGCCCGACGAATTGCGCGCCGCCGTGCGTACCGCCTGTCTGCCGCGCCCTGCGCCACGCGGCAATCGTCCGCATCCTCGGCGGCGGCGGAAACGGGCTGGTTGGCCGATATGGCGCGCGCTGCCGGTGCAGACGCAGTCCTGCCCGCACCACGGCCGCCGCCAACCCTCTGGAAATCCGCGATTTGGCCGCCGCCGCCGCTGGATGGGCAAGACTGCCGCGCCCTGCTGGTGTCAGCCGCCGAACGCCCCGACGCCGTGCCGCAGCTTGCCCAATTGCAAAAACAGAGCGAAACGCCGCTTTATCTGGCCGCAGGCAGCGCGGCGGCAGGGCTTTCAGACAGCCTGTTGATCTTTGATACACCTGCAGCAGGCGGTACACGCTGGCGGCGCAGCGCGTGGCAGCGCATCCGCAGAGCGGCAGACCGCCGCCAAAACCGCCGCAGCAGACACCCTCGCCGCCCGATTTGCGCCAGGCTGCGCTGCTGCTGGCACAGCCGGACGAACTTGCCGCCGCCCTGCACCTGCCGCCCGCGCGGCAAGAGGGTTTTTCAGACGGCCTCCTGAGCTATTCCGTGCTGCCGCATACCGGTGCCGTCCTGTCTGCCGCGTGCCGCAGCGGCACTATGCTGCTGCTGCCGCCTTCGATACCCGCCATGCCGCCGCCTGAGCCGCTTTTTCGCCAATGCCAAACTGCGTCCCGCCCTCGAGCGGCTGCTGTTTTCCCTCAATGCCGCCGCCTACGGTTTCCGCGTTGCAATCGCTGCACATATATGCAGAACAGCGCCGCCGCCGTCCTGCACACCGCCTCGCTGTCCGTTACCGCAAACGACGACGGCGGACAGACCGCAGCCCGTCCCCTGTTTGCCGCCGCTCCGTTTTTCAGACGGCCATTTCTTCCACCGCTGCCGACGGCGGCATGCTCCCACATCCAGCATTACAGCCCGAAGACGCCGAAGCCCTGCAACACTTCGTCCGCAATATGGACGAAGCCGACCGGCAAACCCGTTTCATGAGCCCGATAAAGAACTTTCGCCCGCCCAGCTTGCCCAATCACAGCTGCCCTGACTACGCAGCGCGAAGCCGCCCTCGGCGCGTGGCGCGGCAACGCGAGATGGCTGGTTGAGCGCAATACGCCCGCCTGCGCCACCCGAAGCCTGCGAGTTCGGCATCGCCGTGGCCGCCGACATGAAGGGGCGGGGCTGGCTGCCCACCTGCTGCGCCTGCTGGTGCGATCAGGCCGGGCAGCAGGCATACCGCGCCATCTGCGCCGAAATCCTCGCCGACAACGCCGCCATGATCCGTCTGGCGGAAAAAGCTCGGCTTCAAAACCGCCCCCATCCGAGGACGCGCGTCTGATAACGGCCAAGCTGCCGCTGCAAAAAGACAAACGTCCGAAAAACGCCTGCTGCGGCAATACAACGCTTGCACGCAGTCGGCCAAATGCTAAAATCCGCGCCTTTGTACTTCTCCGAATTTCATTTTTAAGGAAAACAAACATGGTAGTTATCCGTTTGGCCCGCGGCGGCTCGAAAAACGTCCTTTTACAGCGTTGTCGCTACCGACAGCCGCAACCGCCGCGACGAGCCCGTTTTCATCGAACGCGTCGGCTTCACACGCCCTGTTGCCAACGAAAAACAGGAACGCGTCCGCCTGAACAGCGAGCGCCTGAACCACTGGTCGGCCAGGGCGCACAAATAGAGCGATTCCGTTGCCAAACTGGTTAAAGAGCAACAGGCAGCGCTTAATTTATGGCGGACGGAACACAATGGTGGCTATGGGCTACATCAAAGGCGCGTTCGGCGTGAAGGGCTGGGTAAAAGTCTCGGCCGACACCGAACACGCCGACAGCCTGCTGGATTACCCGCAGTGGCGTCTGCGTAAAGATGCGTATGCCGTTCAGGTCGAAGTTGAGGCCGGAAAACTGAACGGCGGCGAACTGCAAGTCAAATCTTTCCGGCACAAACGACCGCGATGCCGCGCACGCCCTGCGCGGCTACACCATCGAAATCAGCCGCGCCGGCTTCGCCCAGACCGAGAAGGCGAATATTATTGGGCGGATTTGGTCGGTACGAGGTTGTCAGCCGCAGCGGCGAAGCGCTCGGCACAGTATCCGCTGATGGAAACCGGTGCGACGATATTTTGATTATCGATGGCGATAAAGGAAGGCGGCCTGATTCCTCGTCGATCACTTTATTGATGATGTCAGCCGCGAAAACCGCACCATCACCGCCGATTGGGCTGCGGATTACCAATGAAAATCCAAGCGATCACCCTGTTTCCAGAAATGTTCGACAGCATTACCGGCTACGGCGTGACCGGAAGGCGCGCTGCAACAGGGCTTTGGCGGTTTGAAGCAGTCAATCCCCGCCGATTTGCCGACAACAAACTCGGCTATATCGACGACAGACCGTTTGGCGGCGGGCCGGGCATGATTATGATGGCGCCGCCAATCTATGACGCCATCGAAGCCGCACGAACGCAGACGCAAAGCGGTCGCGGTAGAGTGATATATCTCAGCCCGCAGGAGCGCCGCTGACCCATGCAAAAGCGGCGGAACTTGCAGCTTTCCGACCTGATACTGCTGTGCGGCCGTTACGAAGGCATAGACGAGCGGCTGCTGCAAAGCAGTGTCGATGAAGAAATCGGTATCGGCGACTTTGTCGTCTCCGGCGGCGAGTTGCCCGCCATGATGTTGATGGATGCGGTGATTGAGGCTGGTGCCCGGCGTATGGGCGATGTGCGCTCCGCCGACGCAGGGATTCGTTTTCAGACGGCCTCTTGACTGCCCGCATTACACCAGACCCACAGAATTTCAGGGCATGGCGTTCCCCGAAGTCATTGCGTCGGGCAACCACGGCCTCGATAGCCGAGTGGCGGTTGAGCAATCGCCGCGACGCACTTTGGCGCGTCGGCGGACTTTGCTGGCACGGCGCAGTTTGATCCCACAGGAAGCCCGCCTCTTTGCAGAAAATCAGCAGGAGCAACGGACATCCAATCATAATTTAGGAAAAACCATGAACTCTGATCCAGCAACTCGAGCAGGAAGAAATCGCCCGCCTGAACAAAACCATCCTGAATTCGCCCCGGGCGACACCGTCGTCGTATCCGTACGCGTAGTGGAGGGTAACCGCAGCCGTCTGCAGCTTACGAAGGCGTCAGTTATCTCCCGCCGCAACCGCGGCCTGAACAGCAATCTTCATCGTCCGCAAAATCTCCAGCGGGCGAAGGCGTCGAGCGTACCTTTCCAGCTTTATCTCCCAACGTTGAAAAATCGAGTCAAACGCCGCGGCGACGTGCGCCGCGCCAAAGCTGTACTACCTGCGCGGCTCGGACCGGCAAAGCTGCCCGCATCAAAGAAAAACTGCCCGCCCGCAAAGCGCGGGGCTGATTTCGCCAAGCAGCTAGGATGCACAAAACCGCCGTCCTGCCGGGACGGCGGTTTTACTTTGTCTGCCAAAACGGACACGCAGATATTTTGTCTGTTTGAATTTCATCCGCAACGCTGTCGGCAGGAATTCGACGGTGACGTGGGGTATGCGCACTTGCTGCCAGTGAGGACAGACGTCGAGAACCGGCCTGACCGTATTGGAGCGAGGTCTTGATCGCTTTCGGCACGGATCGGAATCCGTGTTGTTTTAGCGCACAAAAAGGCCGTCCTGAAAGCTGCAGCCGTTTTCAGACGGCCTTTTGCTGCGTTGGATGAAAAAGACGGTCAGTTGGATGAAAATGCGTCCGCATCGGCAGTACGGATGCCGCTGACGCGGTGCCGGATATGCAGACGGCCTGCGGCGAAGTCGGCGACACGCCTGCGGCAGCGGTTTGTGTTCTACGGCGAGGACGCGGCTGTGCGAGCGTGTCGGCGGTATCACTGTCATCGAAAACGGGCACGGCGCCTTGCGCGATAACGGGGCCGCAGTCGAGTTCGGCGGTGACAAAATGGATGCGCCAGCTGGCGAGGGGCGGCAGCCCGCATCGAGGGCGCGGCGGTGGGTGTGCAGGCCGGGGAAGGCGGGCAGCAGGGAAGGGTGGATGTTGATCAGACGGCCTTCGTGGCGGCGGCAGAACTCGGGCGTCAGGATGCGCATAAAACCGGCGAGAACGACGCGTCGGGCTCATGAGCGGTCGATTTCGGCGGCCATTGCGGCGTCGAAAGCGGCGCGGTCGGGTGGTTTTCTGTGGTTGAGGGCGGCAGTGGCGATGTCGCGTTCCGCTGCCCAGGCCAGTCCGGCGGCGTTTTCGGTTGTTGCTGAGGACGGCGCGGATGCGGACGTCGGGAATAGCGGCTTCGACAACGGCCTGCATATTGCTGCCGTCGCGTCCGGAAATCAGAATGACGATGCTTTTTCAGTACTGGGTTTCTTAACGGAGAAACGGGGCGGGATTGTAGCCGAAAGGCTGTCTGAGGAGGCGGGCTAGTGGTTTTCAGACGGCCTCTGAGGGGGAGCGGATGCCGTATGTCCTTTGTCTGTTACATACGGATATTTGCCGCAAAGCGGTGCGGATATAACGCTTACCCGGTTTGCTATGGGTTCGCTTTTGAGCAGGACTTTTGAGGCCGTCTGAAAGTCGGGGTTTTCCAGTGAAGTTATAAATTATCAGGGAGTAGGGGCAGACGGCTTGTTCTTATCTATGTAAAACGAAAACCCGATATAGCGAGAACCCTCCGTTATCAAACGGAGGGTTAGAAATGCTGGCACGCCCACGGGAATCGAACCCGGTTACCGCCGTGAAAGGGCGATGTCCTAACCGCTAGACGATGGGCGCGGTGATTTGAGTTGTTTGGCGCACCCGGAGCGATTCGAACGCCCGACCCTCTGGTTCGTAGCCAGATACTCATCCAACTGAGCTACGGGTGCGAGAAAGACGGATTATAGGGAGGCCGGTTGGTGCTGTCCAGCGTGTCGGGGAAAACCGGGTTTGCGCCAGTTTATTCAAAAATACTGGAAATTATTTTTCAGACGGTCTGTGTTGTTTGCGGTTGCAGCGGCTTTGAGGCCGTCTGAAAACCCTCGACAGGGCTGTACAACCGTGCCGATGCCGGAGAGTTCGCGCGCCATTTTGGCGGCGGCGTTGTCGGTCATGCCGCCGACGAAGTCGAGGATTTTCATGTAGGCGGTGGAGGCTGTCATCGGGGTGAGGGGTGGGCGTTTTTGAGCAGTTCGAGGGCGAGGCTCGGCGGGTGCCGGCGCGGCCTTCGGTGAGGTATTGGCAGGCGGCGGGGACGGGCAGGCTGAGGATGGAGCCGAGACAGGGGGAAGGAGGCGATTTCGGTCATCAGTTTGCTTTGGTGGCGGAAGATGCGGGTGCGGGCGAGTTCTTTAAGGCTCGAGGGTGTCCCTGCACTTCGGGGCTGCAGCAGGGCGAGGAGGTCGCGGCTTTTGAAGCTGCCGTCGAGCAGGTCGCCCGGTGGGTGATCGAAGGTTTTGGGCGACGTCAGTCGATGGCGCGGTTGATGGCGATGCCGCGCAGCATGCCGCGCGCAGCGTTGGCGGCCGGATTGGGCGTGGAAGGTGGGTTCGACGTGAAGGTGAGGCCAGAGAGGACGGTTTCGACTTCGGTGTCGGTGAGCAATTCCAAATCCACTGCGTCTTCAAGGTCGAGCAGGGCGTAGCAGATGTCGTCCGGGCGGCTTCCATGAGGTAGGAGTGGCGCGCGCCCAGTGGTCGCGGCCGTGCTGACGAGGCCGAGGGTGTCGGCGACGCGGCGGATGTAGAGGCAGCTCGGTTTGGTAGATGTTGAATTTTTGTGCCGTTGGGGGTGCTGCGTGGTCAGCTGGCTTGAGCAGCGCACCGATGGTGGCGGCGGTAAGGCGCATGCCGCCTTGTCGGGGTACATTTCGAGGCTGGCGAGGATGCGCAGGCTGTGGGCGTTGCCTTCGGTAGGTTTGCACGTCGTTGCGTTCGGCGGGACTGAGGTTTTGCAGGTAGGCGGCGTACAGGGTTGCAGGAACCAGTCGCGCAGGGGCGTCTTCGCCGAGGTGTGGTAAGCGCGGCTGCTGAGGTCGTGGGCTAGAGCAGGCGATTTTGAACGATGGCGCCGATGTCGCCGGGGGTGTTGTTTGGGGAGAAAAGCCGCCGGCCTTCATCATGACGCCGACGCGGTTGCCGATGCTGCGGCCGACGCTGGCGACTTCTGACGCTGTGGGTGAGGCGGTTGTGGGGTGAGGTCGTGTTCAGCGAGGGTGGACTTGGGTTTTGCGTCCGAGGCGGCGAAGGCGCCGGAAGACGACGCGGTCGAAGTCGATGGAAGTCGGTACGCAGGGCGTCAGCGCCTTCTGCGGAGGGGGTGACGGTGGGGACGATTTCGCCGTCTTTGGGGCGGAAGCGTTAGGGTGCTCGAAGCTGCGGCCAGTTCATCTGTGTCATGTACGTTCTCCTTGTTTTTGATATAGCTTGAGGCCGTCTGAAAAAGCCGCCGAGGCTTTTCAGACGGCCTCTGGGTGGCGTCCGGTTCGCTTATGCGCCGAAGTGCTGTTCCAAAACGGTGGCGGCGTGTTTGTGCATGCGCTCGTCGGGGATGAAGCCGAGGCTGCGGGCTTTGTCGCAGTTGAGCACGGAATAGAGCGGGGCGTTGCTCTTTTGTGCAGCACAGACGAGGGAGTGGGACAAGTGTGCGCACGATGAATGCGGGGTTGCGTTCTGGCGGCGGTTTGCAAAACGGTTTGGGCGAAGGTGTAGTCGCTGAACGCCTGGCGCCCGCAGTAGTGCAGCAGCCCTTGCGGAAGCGCGGCAGTTGCAGGCCGATAACGTGCCGATCGCGCCTGCGCAGCCGGCGTTGTCGTCGGCAGCGCGATTTCGCCGCCTGCGGCCGCGCGGGTCGAGCAGATCGGTGACAGAAGTTGCGCCGCTGCCGCTGTAGATCCATGGTTTCGCGGACGACGACGGTGTCCGGTTCGGATGCCAGTGCACAAAAGTTCGCCCGCCAGCTTGATTGGGCATAGAGGCATTTCGGGTTGCGGTCGGCTTCGGTAGGGGATGCGGCTGTTGCCGCCGAAAACGTAGTCGGTGGAAATGTGGACGAATTTGGCGCCCACGGCGTAGGCGGTCCTGTGCTGTTGCGCGTGCCTGCGGCGTTGACGGCAAACACGCGCGGCGTTGTCGTCTTTCTGGCCGCGCCGGTATAGGCGGCGGTATTGACGACGGCGTCGGGCTGGAGTTTTCCGCCACGCTGAGCACGGCGGTCGCGGTCGGTGATGTCGAGGGTTTTCGAGTCGGTGGCGATCAGTTCCCAATCTTCGGGCAGGCGGTTGCGGACGTATCGGCCGAGCCTGGCCTTTTCGAACCGGTAAGCAGGATGCGCATGGTTGTTCCTTTGCGGTGGAATGTCGAAGGTAAAGCGGTTGCGCAGTTTACCCTGTCGGCGGCGGGTTTGAAAAGACAAAAGGCCGTCTGAAAAATGCCGTGCGGGCGTCTTGCGGTATGTCAAGCTGCGTTAAAATTTGTCTGCGGCGCGCGGAAGGTTTGTTATATAATCCGACTGAACCCGCAAACGGGTTCCCTCGTTAACCATCAATTAATTAAGAGGACGAGCTATGTTTCCCGAATACCGTGATCTGATTTTCCAAACTGAAACAGGAAGACACCATTTTGCCCGCCTGTTCGACGAGCACAACGAGCTCGGATGACAAAATCTCCGGTTTGAAAACGACCTGCATCGCCAGCGTGTCGGCGCAGGACGAAATCGACGCGCTGAAAATCAAAACTGGCGCTGAAAAGCGACCAGCTGTCTGATCTGCTGAAAAAGCCGAGCTGAAGGCAATAAGCCCGCAGTTTTGATATCAGGCCGTCTGAAAACGCCCGCCGCCCGGCGGCAGCCGCTTTTCAGACGGCCTTTTAGCTACACTTGCCGCTTTTTGTAAAACCGCAGCGCCACAGGACAACCGAATATGACCGCCCTTTGAAATTCACCAAAATGCACGGCTTGGGCAACGACTTTATCGTGATCGACGGCATTTCGCAGCCCTTCGATCCCGCCGCTGCGCCGATTGCCGCGTGGGCGGACAGGCACACGGGCATCGGTTTCGACCAGTTTCTGCTGGTGGAAAAACCCTCGTCGCCCGATGCCGATTTCCCGCTACTGCATTTTCAATGCCGACGGCGGCGAAAGTGAGCAGTGCGGCAACGGCGCGCGCTGCTTCGCCCGTTTCGTCGCCGACCGCGGCTCCGACAGGCAAACGGAAATCCACGTGGAAACGGCGAGGGCATTATCGTACCGAAGCTGGAAGACAACGGTTTAGTCACGGTGAATATGGGCAAACCGCGTCTGAGGCCGTCTGAAACTCCTTTCTGCCGCAGGAAGGCGAAGCGGACGATGCTTTGAATACGCCGCGCAGATCGGCGGCGAAACGGTGCGTTTCGGCGTGGTGAACATGGGCAACCCGCGGCTGCGGTTTTACTAGACGGCCGACACGGCTTCCGCTCTCGTCGGCCGCGTATCGGGCGCGGCTTTGAGCCTGCATCCGCGCTTCCGAGCCAATATCGGCTTTATGGCGCAGGTGCTCGACAACCGCCAGCATCCGCCTCGCGCGTGTTCGAGCGCGGCGTGGGCGAAACGCAGGCCTGCGGCACGGCGCGTGCGCGGCGGTGGTGCAGGGCGTGCGTTTGCGACTTTTGACGCGTGGCGCCCAGGAAGTGAGCGCTGCCGGGCGGCAGGCTGTCGGTTTGTGTGACGGCAGCGGGAGATGTGATGATGACTCGACCGGCGCAAACGGTGTTTGACGGCGAACTGGTTTATTGAGAAAGCGGCCGATGAATATCCGTCCCGACGAAGTTGCCAGCCGCGCCCATGGCGCTGCGCTTTCTTGCCGCCGCTGAATCTGGCAGAGCTGCCGTCGGCATGGGCTGCTGGCCGCCGTTCATGGCTGGCTGGCGGCGGGCTTTGCCGGAATGTGGCTGCTGCCGCGTATGCTGGCGCCGTCAGCACGGTAGGTGCTGCATGCGCTGCAGCCTGTATATCGTGCCCGCCTGCCTCGCTGTTCTTGGTCAGCCACGCCCGCCGCACGGATGAGTGCGGTCGATCATACGGCCGGCAACCGGCGCTGCTGGTGCGCTTTGCCGCCGCCGCCGCAATGGCTTTGGGACACGCGCTGGTGACCGGACTGCGTGGCTGCGCTACATCCGGAAGCGAATGACGCCGCGCGCCCCTGCCGCTTTTAGGCCGACCCTATCCTCGCTGCAACCCGCTTTACTGGCTGGCTATGCAGTTGCTGCGTTGATGGCGCTTTTCCCCGCATCAACCGCATCGCCGCGCGCGCGCTGTCGAGCGTTCGGCATCCGCCAGATACAGGGCGGCATGTTGCGGTGATGCTGGCGCAGGCGGTTTTACGCGGTGTCGATGATGCGTTGGCGCTGAGGCGCAGTCCTTATAACTTTTAGTTTGCCGCGCCGTGCGGGAGAGCCTGATGCTGTTTCAGATTTCGGCCTTCTTTAAGATGCCCGCCGTCTCACGTCCAACCGTCCCTTCATCAAGGAAAAACACCATGAATATCGCAAAACATTACCGACCTGATCGGCGCGACACGCTGGTCGAACTGCAACCGCTCGAGCGAAGGCCTGCCAGGCCGCGTTGTCGCCAAACCGAATTTTTCAACCCCGGGCAGCAGCGTTAGAAGACCGCATTGCCGAAGCCATGATCGAGGCGGCGGAGAAGGCAAAATCAACAAAGACACCATCATCGTCGAAGCCACCAGCGGCAACACTGGCATCGGCTCTGGCTATGGTCTGCGCCGCACGCGGCTACAACCGGCCATCACCATGCCCGAGAGCATGAGCAAAGAGCGCCGTATGCTGTTGCGCGCCTTCGGTGCGGAACTGATCTCTGACGCCCGCAGCGGAAGAGGCATGGGCGGTGCGATTGCCCGCGCCAAAGCGCTGGTAGGACGAGCATCCCGAACCCTACTTTCATGCCCCGCCAGTTCGACAATCCCAGGCCAACGTCGAACCACCGCCAAAACCACCGCCGAAGAACTGGCGCGATACCGACGGACAAAGTCGACATCTTCGTTGCCGGCGTCGGCATCGGGTGGCACCGTTACCGGCGTGGCGGGCGCTGAAGCGCGCAAACCCGATGTGAAAATCGTTGCCGTCGAGCCCGATGCCCTCGCCCGTGCTGGAGCGGCGAAAAAGGCCCGCACCCGATTCAGGGCTTGGGCGCAGGCTTTATCCTAGCATCCTCAAATACCGGCATCTACGACGAAATCATCCGCGTTACCGGCGAAGACGCTTGCCACCGCCCGCGCCTCTGCCGAGAAGGCATCCTCGTCGGCATCTCCTCCGGCGCCGCGTCTATTTGAGCGCTCCTGCTAATTGGCTGCCAAAGAAGAAAACCGCGGCAAGCTGATTGTGGTGCTGATTCCTCCTACGGTGAACGCCACTCTTTCCACACCGCTATTTGCCGGATTTGTGTAGGCGGATTTTCATACGATACACGGGCAGCCGGCTGTTTCGGCTCGCCCGCGGTTTGTTTGATAAAAACTCCTAAAGAGCAGCCCGGTTATGGTATTTTCGCCGCCCTCAACCGGCCGACGCCGCAGTCCGAACCGCCGGAAAACCATCGAGTTGAGTTTGCGCCCGCATGAAAAATACCTTCTCCTGCTGGCCTGCGCCGCACCGTCTGCCTGCGAAACCGTTTCCGTCCCCGGCATCGGCGCGGGCAGAAAACCCGAAGCCGTCCGCCCCCAGCCGGGCGCCTACCGCCTCGCCCCGAGCCACTGGGCGGACGTGGCGAAAATCCGTGACGAAGCCACCCGCCCGAGCGACCAGGCAGGGCAGGCGCAAAATCACCAGCGTGCGCAGCGCGCGCAGCAGTCTCAACCGCTTCCGCATCCGGCTCTTGGTCGGCAACAACCCTGTCGACGACAGTATTTACGACGTCTACCTGCGCTCCGCCGCAGACAGCGCAGCGCGGCGCCATCAGCAGCGCCCAGTCCAAGCAGTATATCGGCAACGCCCTCAAAGGCTGGCAGACCCGCTGGCCGCATATGCAGAACAAACCGGCTAACCCCGCCTTCGCCAACTTCCTGATGGAACTGATGGTCTTGCAGCCGCTGAACAAACGTTTAACCGAAGCCGCAAAGAGGCCGTCTGAAACCGTTCGGACGGCCTTTTCTTTTGCTCTGCACTCGCTGAAGCGGGCGTTTTCAGACGGCCTCTTATTTGCCGTACGCTTCCCGCAAAACCCAAAACTGAGCAGTGGCACTATCTTGCTCTCAAGGAGAGCCATGTTTGCTAAGCGGCGCGCATGATTTGGTCGAACTGAACGGATAGAATTGCAGCCGTCTGAAAACCCGAAACAGGGTTTTCAGACGGCCTTTTCAGACGAATCGGGCTGTTGGCATTCAGCTTGTGAAGCAGATACTAAAAACACTGCCGCGGCAGGCAGACTCGTCAACGCGGCTTAGAATTTGCTTTTCGATGTCGTCAATCGGCTTTCCGCTTTGGCCTTGGCTTCGTCGGCCAATCGCCCTGCTTCGTCTTTTTGCTCTTTTGCAGCATTTCGGCGGCGTTGCGTCTTCCAGTTCGGCGCGGCAGCTCTTTGCCTTGCCCGCGCCCTGTTGCAGCAGGCCTTCGGCTTTTCAGTTTGCCGTCGCCCAGCATTCTCGCCTGCGGCTTTTCTTTCAGTTTGCCGGTGATTTCGTCGAGTTTGCCGTCTCATATCGCTTTCCTGCGGTCACTCGGAAGCCGCAGCGGGCGGGCTTCGAAAAATATCCGGCTGCGGCAGCCGAAAGTGGTCGTCTGAACGCCCCGGCCGGTGTCTGCAGCCTGTTTGAGCTTTCGGTGCAGGCATTTGTCGGACGGAAAAACGGCAGGCCGTCTTTCAGATCGGCCTCCTGCGCCGCAAAGCCTTCGTCCGCCTGCTGCCGTCTTTCCAGCAGCGGGTTGCGCGAGGCGAGGATTTCCTGCCAGGCGCGCGGCCGATGCGGCGGGCGTAGGTGATGTCGTTGAGCAGCGAGGAAGCTTCGCCAGCCGTTCAGTTCTTTGTTGCGCAGTTTTCACCATCGCGCGGCGCGCAGGGTTTCGAGCGTTTCGGATGTGGGCGTCGAGTTTTGGGCTCCAGTTCGGCGCGCGGGTTTCTTCTCGCCTGGCGCTAGCGGCGCGGCGGAACAGCAGCAGGGTTTTGAAAACGTGGCGGCGCAGGCGCGAGGTCGTACGCGGTTACGGGCGAGGCGCTGCCGACAAATACTGCTTTTCATGTGCAGGTGCTGGCTCTTTCACCGTTTCGACGATCTGCCAGGCGGCGGTCTGTTTGGCGGCAAGCGCCTTTTGCTGCGTTTCATCAGAGGGCTCGAGTTTGCCGGCACTCGAGGATGCTGCTGAACAGCGGCTTGATCTGCCACGCATACAGGCGGGGAACGTCGGTATCGAGCGGCGGCGCGGGGTCGGGCAGGCTGCGGTCGTCGGCCGTTTCGTCATAGAGCAGCGCGGGCGGCAGGAAGAGGGCGTGGCAGACGGTTTCTGACGCCCGCTCTGTCGAGGTGGCGTACTTTCCTGTCTCCAGCGCCAGCGCGGTGTCGGGCGAGAGCAGCATATTGGCGTTGAGATACTGCGGCTCGAGCGCGGCCGTGTCTTCGGGCAGGCTGTCGGCGTCGGCCGTATCGGGCAGGCGGCGGTGAGTCTCGCGGCGAGGCGCTCTTGGAATTTCCAGAACACGGCGATGCCCAAGACGTTGAACAGGGTGTGGAAGAGCGCCAGTTGCAGCAGCGCCCCCATGCCCAGCCATTGCCCGATGAGGATAACGGCCTGTGTCAGCGGCCACCATACGGCTAGCGACAGGCGGCGGTCACGACGTTGAACAAAACGTGTGCCACGGCCAGCCGCCGCCCGCTGCGGTCGCTGCCGAGCATACCGACCACGCGCGGTGGATACGCTGGTGCCGACGCATGCGAGCCGACGGCCACGGCAAAGCCCTGCATCAGCGCTGAGCTCGTCCGCCCGACAAGGCCGCCAGCGCCAGCAGCAGCGTGGCGTGCGACGACTGTAAGACGACGGTGAGCAGAGCCGACGGCAAAAAGAGCAGGGTTTCGCCCTACGCCGCCTCATCTGCGTGCCGGAAAAATCGATGTCCGCGCCGAAAGCTTGAAAGCCGTCTTTGATTTCGTCCACGCCGAGGAAAAACTCAGCGCCACGCCCACCAGCACGCGGCTGAGGCGCGGCTGCGGCCGCCGAAAAAGCCCGAAAGGATGCCGAACACCAGCATCGGCAGCGCGGCGGGTGACAGGCTGAGGTTCGCTCCCCGCCAGCGCCAGCAGCCACACGCCGCCCGTCGCGCCGAGGTTGGTGCCGAGGATGATGGCGATGCCGCCGGAGCGTGTAATCATGCCCGAGCTTAAAACGCTATCGCCAACAGCGCCACCAGCGTGCTCGACTGCAAAAACCAGCGTCGCGCTCCAGTCGAAAACCACGCCTTTGAGCGGCGTGGCCGTAGATTTGTGCATCCAGCCTTCCAGGCGCCTGCCCGCTCGCGTTGCGCAGCCCTTCTTCGATGTTTTGCATGCCGAAGAGAAACAGCGCCAGCCCGTAACACAGGCGCAGCCAGGGCGGCTGTAAACAAAGCTCGCCGCCAGCGCCAGCAGCAGCGCGGGCGAAGAGAAAATATTTCGCACCGGGTTGACCATCCGTTTTCCTTTTTCGTTTTCGTTACGGCATAAACGGCATTCTAACCGAAAGGCTGCTCTCGCCTGCGCGGGAATGATGTTTCCGAATGCGTGGCGGCGGTTTGCCGTGCGGCGCGGCAACATGTTAATATCGCATCCGGCCAACATTTCTTAACGCAAGGCCGTTTCTTTAACTTTACCATCAAAAAGCGATAGTGCCTGCGAACTGTCGTCAATTTATCGGCAGCACCGCCGCAGTCCCTTGCCGCCGCCGCGTCGCTTGCCAAAGCCCACGACCACCACGCCGCGCCCGCCGCCGCCAATCCCTTACGAAGCCGCGCGCCTGGCTGCAGGCCACTGCGTCGCCGCTGACAAGGCGTGCCTCGCCCACTGCATCAGCCTCGCTCAACCAGGGCGACACCAGCATGAAAAACTGTTCGTCGCCGCCAACCAATGTTGGCACTGTGCGGCACACTGCAAAACTTGCCGCCCAACAGTCGCGCCTGACCCCCGCGCTGGCTGGGCGCAGTGTGCATCGAAGCCTGCAAACAGCGCGCCGCCGCTCGCAAAGAACACGCCGCACACCACGCCGAATGCAAAGCTTGCCATGAATCCTGCACCGCCTGCATTAAAGAGTGCGAAAAATCGCCGCCTGATGCGCGTTTGAATGCAACAGAAGGCCGTCTGAAACCCCGAACACAGGTTTCAGACGGCCTTTTTCAGACGGCCTTTCTGCGGGTTTTGCCACGTTTGCGGCCGCGCTGAAACCGAGCGTTCGAAACGCCATTCCCGCGCGGCATCGGGCGGCTTTGTAGTCACAAACAGGCCGTCTGAAAGTCCGCATAGGTTTCAGACGGCCTTTTTCAGACGGCCTTCGTGGGTTCTTGCCCGCCGGTCGGCTGATGCCGAAACCACGCTTTCAGACGGCCTTCTGCCGCGCCGCGCCGATGCCCAAGGGCAGCAGCACGAGCACGCCGCAATAGGCCGCCCACTGTTTCATCAGCGGTCGCCGCCGCGCCGTGTGCCGATTTGGCCGAAGGTACGTTCAATGGTACGCACGAAAAGCAGCGACACGACGGGCAGCGAGGAGAGGCCGAGGGCGGGCAGGGGCGGCGGCCTGGTGGCGGAAGCGGTTGAGGTCGGCAAACAGCGCCGCCGAGCCGTCGGGGAAACAGGGCGGCGTTTTCAGACGGCCAAAACGGTCGGGGCATGGGCAGGCTCCAAAACGGGGAGGCGATTTCATAGCGGCGGCCGTCTGAAAAGCGAAGTTTCAGTAAAGGAATAACGGTGCGCGGCTTTTCGAAGCATCATTCCCGCGTAGGGGAAAACGGCTTTATGCTCTGTAAAGCCGCTTTAGCAAAGCACACGGCAAACCGTTATAATCCGCCCGTTTTGTGAAGAAAGTGTAATCATGCAACATCTGAAACAGGCGGTGGCGGGGGCGCAGATTCTCTTCGTCGCCTTCGGCGCGATGGTACTCGTGCCGCTGCTCACCGGCCTCAATCCTTCCATGGCCTTGCTCGGCGCGGGCATCGGCACGCTGCTGTTCCAACTGTGCACGCGGCGCAAAGTGCCGATTTTCCTCGGGTTCGTCTCTTTCGCCTTTATCGCGCCGATTATCTACGCGATGCAGGAATGGGGCATGGGCGGCACGATGTTCGGCCTGTTTGCCGCCGGTTTTATGTATTTCGTGTTTGCCGCGCTGATTAAATGGCGCGGGCTGGACGCGGTGAACAAGTTGCTGCCGCCCGTCGTTATCGGCCCGGTGATTATGGTGATCGGCCTGTCGGTGGCGGCGGTGGCCAGCCAGATGGCGATGGGACAGGCGGGCGGCGAGCAGAAATACGATTATGTGCAGTCGCTTCTGCTGTCGGGCTTTACCTTTGCCGTGACCGTTGTCGCTTGCCGTGTTCGGCAGCAAAATGATGAAGCTGATCCCGATTCTGATCGGCGTGGCGGCGGGCTATCTCGCGGCCTGGGCGCTGGGCATCGTCGATACCGCCGCCATCGCGCAGGCCGACTGGTTTACCGTGCCCGAGTTCCACCGCCCCGAAGTGAACTGGCAGGCCGCGCTGTTTATGCGCTGCCCGTGGCTGCTGCCCCCGCCATCGACACATCGGCGGCATCATGGCCATCGGCAAAGGTAACGGGGCAGGACTACGCCGCCGATCCCGGCCTGCACAAAACGCTGGCGGGCGACGGCCTGGGCGTGTGCGTGGCCGGCCTGATCGGCGGCCCGCCCGTCACCACCTACGGCGAAGTGACCGGCGCGGTGATGCTGACAAAAAACAGCAACCCCTCCATCATGACCTGGGCGGCATTGTTCGCCATCTGCATGGCCTTTTTCGGCAAATTCAACGCATTTCCTCGCCCTCGATTCCGCTGCCGGTGATGGGTGGCGTGGATGATCCTGCTGTTCGGCACCATCGCCTCGCTCGGCCTGGAAAAACGCTGATTGACGCGCAGGTGGATTTGATGAAACCGAAAAACCCTGGTGATCGCTGTTTCCGGTGCTGACCACGGGCGTCGGCGGCATGGCGTTCAAAGTCGGCAGCGTCAGCTTCGCGGTGTCGGCCTGTGCGCGGTGCTGGCGATTGTGCTGAATCTGGTGCCGCCCGACAGGGCGGATCAGGAATAAGCGATTCGGTAGTGCCGTCTGAAAAACCCGAAACAGGGTTTTCAGACGGCCTTTTTGTCTGCACGGTTTCTGCACTAACCCCGAAACCGTGGCGCGTATTGCGCAGCGATGCAAAAAGCTGCATTTTTCAGACGGCCTCACCGCTCGGCCAGCAGTTTCAGCAGCAGTTGTTTTCCGCTGCATCTAGCCCTTCGGCGGTGGCTTTGCGTTTGAGGGTGTCGATTTGGGTGGTTTTGAGCTTTGGCGAGTTTGTCCATGCCTTCGGCGAAGGCGCTTCTCGTCTTTGCCCGCGCTGTCTCCGTCGGCGCCGCTGTTGTGTGGTAGATGCGCGCAGGATCTGTTCGCCGGTGCTGCCGCGCGTGTTCCCAAATCTGCGCGTGGGCGGGTAGGGGCGGGGCTGCTGCGGATGAAGTCGGCGATGTTGGCGAGGCAGGCGGCGTCGCCGTCGAGGACGAAATATTCGGGCAGGGCGGACAGCTGGACGACCCAGGCGGGTTGGCCATCAGGCTGCGGATAAGCTGCTGTCAGCGTATATCTGCGGGCGGCGGGCGAGTGGGCGGCAGCTTGTGGCCGGCTCGACGCTGCTTGGGCGCTTCCTGGCCGAGCAGGTGGGCGAGGCTGGCGGGGTCGATGCCGACCAGTTCGCTGAGTTTTTGTTTTAATAAAGACGCGAGTGCGGGTGCGCTAATCTGTGCCAGAAGCGGTGAGGCGGTTTTCACCAATTCGGCTTTGCCCTCTTGGGTGTTGAGGTTGAGGCCGTCTGAAAGCGCGTGCCAGAAGTATTCGGACAGGGGCTTGCTTTGGTGTACCAGCGCGTCTTCAAACTGCGCTTTGCCGTAGGCGCGGATGTAGCTGTCGGGTCGCGTTCTTCGGGCAGGAAGAGAAAATGCAGCGCTTTGCCGTCTTTGAGCTGGGGCAGGGCGTTTTCGAGCGCGCGCCATGCAGCTTTGCGTCCGGCCGCGTCGCCGTCGAAGCAGAAATAAATGCTGTCGGCCTGACGCATCAGGATTTTGACGTGTTCGGCGGTGGTGGCGGGCGTCCGAGTGCGGCCACGCCGTAGCCGATGCCGAACTGCGCGAGCGCAACCACGTCCATATAGCCTTCGACCATAAATTCCGCCCCGCTTTTGACGGCGGCGGCCTTCGTAGAGGCCGTAGGTTTTGCCTTTTGTCAAACAGCGGCGTGTCGGGCGAGTTGAGATATTTGCTTGAGTCGTCGACACGCGGCCGCCAAAAGCCGATGACTTGGCCGCGCGTGTCGCGGATGGGGAACATGATGCGGTGGCGGAAGCGGTCGTAATGGCGGCCTTGCTCTTCATTGTGGATAACCATGCCGCTTTCCACCAGCGGGCTGTTGGGGTAGGGCTGAAACACTTTAGTGCGAGCGGCGTCCAAACGTCGGCGCGTAGCCCGCCGTAGCGGGCGATGATTTGCACCAGTGCCGCGCGCGTGTCGAGATATTGTTGCGCGGCCGGATGGAGCTTTGTCGCTGGGCGTACAAAATCGGCGGTGCGGCGGCGGCGGTGCTTTTCCAGCGCCTGCGTTGCTGCGCTCAGCGCGGATTTCGATTGATCGTTCTGGCCCGCGCACGCGCGGCACGACCATGCCCGCGCGGTCGGCCAGATACTCGCACCGCTTCGGGAAACGATCAGCCCCTGATGCTCCATGATGAAGCCGATGGCCGAGCCGTGCGCGCCGCAGCCTGAAAAACAGTGGTAAAACTGTTTGCTGGGCTCACGGAACGACGGCGTCTTTTGTGAAACGGGCAACAGGCCATGTGTAGTTGGCACCGCCTTTTTCAGCGGCACCTGTTTGTCGATGATGTCGACGATGTCGACCTTGGCCAAAAGCTCGTCGACAAAGTCGATGGAATATAGTGTGGCGCGGGGAAGGAGAAGATTCAGACGGCCTTCGGGCGCGCAAAAGTAGGCTGTCTGAAAACAAGGCCGCGGATTTTAACATCGCCTCCCTGTTTTGGTTATTGCGCTGAAACTGCGCTTTCAGACGGCCCGCCGTTTTGCGTTCGACGCCTTACGGTTTCTCGTCCGCATCTGTTCCGGCGGCGGGGCGCCGCGAAAGTGGAAGTAGCAGTGGCGGTTGAACGACGCTTTTTGCGCGTGTCGCAGTTGTCGCAGCGGTCGAAACAGGTCGATGCCGCAATGCGGGCGGTAATCCATTTCGGGTGTTGGAAGTCCAGCGGGCGTTCGCAGCCGGGGCAGATGCCTGGCGGTGCATTGCTGGGCGCGGTCATAGTCCATCTGCTGCTGCCGTTCGTCGGCGGGCAGTGCTTCCTCGTGCGCTTGCGTTCGAGGTAGCGGTTCATGGCGACGATGGCGTAGCGGCCGATCAGTATGGTCATCAGGATGCCGACGGCGTAGCGCACGTAGCCGCCGTAGCTGGGCAGGTAGGGGGACGGGTTCGACGAAAAAGGCAAACAGGGCGAAATAGATGAAGCCCCAAACAAACGAGCCACCAGCGCGAGCGGCGTTTTTGGCGAACAGGGTAACCGCCGATAAGCAGCAGCAAGCGGGGTGAGGGCGAGGCGGTAGAGGAAAGACGTGCAGTTTCGGTGCGGCGGGTCGTCTTTGTCTTTTGATTTGTGCGTTCTGCTTTTCAATTCGTTTGCGGTATCGCTGCTGGCGGTGTTGTTCGTTGTCGGCTGTTGGATGGCGGGCGTGTTATTGTTGTTGGGGTTTTGTTCTTGGCTTTGAGTTCGTCGATTTGCGGGTGGGTTCGTTACCGGGGTTTTGTTCGGTTGTTCGGTGGCAGGAGGGGTGGCAAGCCAGTTTTGGAGGCTTTGTGTTCGGCGGCGGTTTGGGCTGCTGTTTTTCAGGTTAAGGGGTTGGTGGGTCGGAGAGTTTGCTGTCTTCCGTCGAGGCGGGTTTTTTCTTCGTTCAGGGGCGGTCGCGGGTGTCATCCGCTTTTTTTCCCAGCGTGCGGGTGACGGTCGTCAGGTCGTTGATTTTGCCGCCCAGTCGATGAGGAAGGAGGCGAAAATAAGGGCAATCAGCCACAGGCCGCGTCTGGAACCATTTTCGGGCAGGCGGTTGCCGGCGGTTTTGCTGTTCATGGTGTTTTCCTCAGGGACGGGAGGCGGCAGTATAGCCGCGCTTGCACGGCTCAAAGGGCTTGGCGCAAAAAGCGTTGGCGAAAGGCCGTCTGAAACGCCTGCCGCGCCGCGCCGTGCGCCGTTTCCACCTGAAAAATGCGGTTTATGCGGGCTGGCACGCGCAAACCGCGGCGGATAATGCCCGCTTCGCGCGTGCGCAAACTTTTTCTGCCGCAGCGTTTGACAGCGTGGCGGAAATGCGTCTATAAACCGCCCGCCGTTTCCGTTTCCACCGAAAGCCATATCTTATGAAAAACCGCTTTTTGCCGCCCTGTTTTCGCTCGGCAGTGCGTTTGCCGTCGATCCGTCGCAGCTGTTGCCGCCTGAGGAGCCTTTGCCGCGGGTGCAGGCCACGGACAAGGGTGTGTGGAAATCGAGCCAAAATCGCTGACGGCTACCATCTCTACCGCGACAAAAATCACTTATCGCCGCCGAGTTCGCAACGGCCTTTGCCGCGCCCGTTTATTCGCCGGGCAAGGAGAAGGAAGACGAATTTTTCGGCAAACAGACGGTTTACTACCATCAGGCCGCTACCTACGCTCACACCGCCAAACCGCAGGACGGCTATAAGCTGACCGTGATGTATCGCTGCGCCGACGCGGCGTGTGCATCCGCCGACGGAAATTGTCGACATCAAATGAGCGGGGTTATCAGGTGAACGCGCCCGCAGCGGAAAACCGCCGCCTGTTTCACCGCGCCTGCGGCCGTAACGCAGACGGAGGACAGTCCGCCCCGAAAACGCCCGACAGCAGCCGCTTCAAACTTTCGTGGTACTTTGAACGCCAATCTGTTGGCGTTTTTTTCTCGCGGGTCTCTCGGCCTGAGCTTCACCGCCTGCATGTAATCCGCTGATTCCCATCGTGTCCAGCATCGTCGTCGGCGACAAAAACGCCTCCAAAGGCGCGCCTCAGCTGACGCTGGTGTACACGCAGGGCTTGGCGCTGACCCACACGCTGGTCGGCGTGATTGCGGGCACGACGGGCGCGCTGCTGACCGTGTGGCTGCAACAGCCTGCTGTCGTCCCCGCCGCCGCCGCGCTGATGGTGGTGTTGGCGCTTCCATGTTCGGCCTCTTCAACATCCAACCGCCCAATGCCGCAGAGCTATTTCCAAAACCAGGAGCAAGTTTTCGGGCGGCAAAATCGCCGGCGTAAGCCCGGCATGGGCATGCTCTCCGGCCCTGATTGTTTGGCCCCTCAGGTCGCGCGCCGCTGCTGGCCTTTGCGCTGGGCTATATCGGCCAGACGGGCGATGCGGCGCCCGGCGGCCCTCGCCCTTACGCCCTCGCGCTGGGCACGGGCGCGTGCCGCTGGTAATCATCGGCACCTTCGGCGGCCACGCGTCCCGCCCAAGGCGGGCGACCGG